>Ga0315275_10000248_pt1 | contig 44499 bp, 56 predicted proteins | sample YL17G03_0_MG_FD_205557 | JGI IMG/M metagenome (GOLD analysis project Ga0315275, IMG submission 205557) | Sediment microbial communities from Yellowstone Lake, YNP, Wyoming, USA - YL17G03_0 | ecosystem: Environmental > Aquatic > Freshwater > Lake > Sediment | place: USA: Wyoming | collected... | reverse complement strand
AAGCGAGAGGACGTTCGATGGTCTGATTCGTGTGTGGTTTGGTCAAACAAGTGTTGGTGGTCCCACCGTATATGGGAATGAACAATTTCAAGGTGTTTACACCAACACGGAAGTTTGGGATACGAGTGGTGGTCCCTATGAACCCCCTACTGGTGGAACAAATCTGTTGTTTGGGTTTGATGATTATGGTGAGCAGCGAGGCGGGTCGTGTTGGGACATTCAACTTGAATATGTGAGTCCTCCTGCCATGCCAAGAATGATGAAGCCTGAAAAGAAAGGACTCTGGAACTGGTTGAAGGGCTTGTTCTAGTGCCATGAAAAAGAAGCTGCCAGTCGTCTTCCTTGTCCTGTGCCTCGCCTGGTGGGCCGCTCTCGCCGGAGTGACCGTCGTGCAGCACGGGCGGGGCGTCATGACCGTGGTCGTGACTACCACGACCACGACGATTCCGGTACCGGAAAATCTCATCACGAATGGCACGTTTGCCTCGGCGGATGGGTGGACCCAATTTAGTGACCCAGCCTCCTCACCGCAGCAGCCCGTCATCTATACAGGTCCAAACGGGTATTGTGAGGCGAGTTGGTTGACGCCGGGGATGCCGGGTGATTGCACACTGGAACAATCCATCAACATCACGAATGGCTGGACCTATGCCCTAACCTACACCGCGTGGAACGTACTCTATGGGTACCATTCCATTGATGTGCAAATTGGGGGAAACATTGTCTGCATCGAGACGAACGGGACATGGACCCAAACGGTGACGGCGATAAGCACTGTTGGGGCAATTCGGTTTCTGTGGGCATCCTGGGATGGTGATTATTTCGGAGCGATTTCTAACCTGCAACTCCACATTGTGAGCGCACCATGACGAGCACAACCCTCCACCGCCGTTTCGGCCGCCGGATCCGGTTCGACCCGCGCTCTCGCTCCTGGCCGCTACGCGAGGTTCTGCCCGACAAGCCGTTTCGCTCGTACACCTGGCGCTGTGCCGCCTGCCTCGATCAAGGCCAGGGGAGCTCCTGCGTCGGCCATGGAGTCGCCCACGAGCTGATTGCCGGAGTCGCCCTTGCTGGTTCCCTGCTATATTTGGTTGAAGGGGCTTTTCGGGTTCTAGGTTTTGGAAGCTTCAACTTATGAACGGTCGCGTGATAAAGAGAAAACTCATTTTCTGGTATGCTGTGTTCTGGATCATGGCAGCCATTCTTCTTATCAAAGCAGCTTCTCTCAGTGCAGAGTTTGTTAAGGTTGCTTTCAACAGCTAAGTGGAGGTGTAGATGAAGGGGTTAGTGCTTGACGGAGGCGGTGTTTTTGGAATAGGCCAAGCCTTGATACTGGCGCAGGTAGACGTCAGGAAGTTCGACTTCTTTGCCGGCACATCAATCGGGTCGGCGATCGCCGCAAGTTTGGCCTTCGGGAATCCTTCGTCCGAGCTTCCAAAGTTCTTCCACGAGTGGATGCCAAAGATCTTTGAAGGGCACAAGTGGAGATCCTGGAACATCTGTAGTGCCAGATATCCTGACGCCCAACTCAATCAGGCCCTCCAGAGTATTCTGGTAGGAACGCTCGGATCAGTAAGCAAGCCTCTGTTTATCTGTGCGGCAAATCTCGGGAGTCAGAAGCTCAAGGTCTTCAACTCCGATGATCCTGATGATGGATCGTGGCTTCTGTGGGAAGTAGTACGGACATCTGTCGCAGGTGAAACCTACTTTGTTCCCTGGAAGGGATATGGTGATGGCGGAATGTATGCCAACAATCCCTCAATGGTTGCGATTGCCGGTGCTGCGCGAAGGTTTCATGCGAAGGTTGAAGATTTGGAAATCTGTTCAATTGGCACGGGGAGTACATCAAGCAATCCTGACGTGATGCCAACAGCGAGTTGGAGCAGAGTCCGGTGGGGTTTGTGGATGATTGAAGCGCTCCTGAACGGTGCGGGTAACTCGATGCACTCCTACTTTGCTCAGTCTCTGCCTCTGAAGAAGTATGTCAGAATTGATTTCAGCAGAGAACCTGGCTGGGAGATGGACGATCCTGAAGTGATGTTGAAGGCGGAGAAATGCTGGAAATCATTGATTGACGATGCTATCAAAGTCGTATCACAGTTCTAAAGGGGAGCCTGATTGATGAAAAAGATATTCGTGCTGACCTGTGGTGTGGTGCTGGTCCTTCTCGCTGCTTGTTCTGCTCAGGCAGAGGTGTATGTTGACGGGGTGACCACAGCCCAAGATGGCGTTGGGGCGAGTACTCTGATTAACTACGCACACAAAGGCTCCAATAATGTCTTTTCGGCCGGAACCACACAAACTGTAGATTCTCTGGTTATGATTGATATGTGGTTCAACGGAACTCACGTCACCGGCATTGATACTAATGTTGGAACTGATGTTGATACTACGAGTAACCGAACCACACGTCTTGAAGCTTGGACGAACGCCTACAATTTCGAGTACATGAGCTTTGGCGGAGTCGGCACAAACGTCAACGCTTGGCAGCGAAACTGCGTAGGTCCTTTTGCTGAAGATCGGACACTCATTCGTGGTGACTTGATTTGCGGAGTTGAGACTACGCGTGTTGAAGGACTTTCCTTCGGCCAGGGAACAAACATGGATGCTGAGATGACAATTACAAACTTTACCATGACTGGAGAGACTACGAACACGATAAGCACGACCTTTGCAGATGCCCTACTTAAGGCAGGAAATAGGTTTTTGGTGCGAGTGGTATGCCGCCAACTTTAACACTCGTCATCATCCTAAAGCTGATGCTGCTTGGGTGTCTTCTGTGGATAGTATAGCATGGTCGAGTAGATTGCTTATCAAGCAATTATCCATGACTAACGACCCAAGCCTTCAGCTGCGGAAATGGGGCCTGTATCCGAAACGGAAACATTGACATGAGTCGACGAGTAGAATCTATCATTGATGTCCCGCAGAAGGAGATGAGCTCTGACTTGTTCATGCCATCTGACATCTTGAAACCAGATGTTCGCCAGTTGCTTCTTGGCCTGGCTGCTCCCTTTACACAGTGGGGAAAGGTTGTCGAGGTTTTTCTGATTGGCTCTCTTACAACGAAGCTGTATACAGGCGCATCAGATATTGACGTAACCCTCGTGATTGAGCCTTTTTCGGACGACTCCCTCAAGGCAGCGAAAACCGCCGCCGGTGAGAGTGCCAATCAGTCTTTTGCGCCGGGCACACGTCATGCGATCAACTTCTTTGTCCGTGATAATTGGGACGAAAGTGTTGCCGATCAAGTTTACGATGTGATCAGTAACAAGTGGATCAAGCAGACTGAGCTTCCCGTTTTTGATATACAGAGATACATCGATTCGTTTGAGAAAGTTGTGCACGTGATTGACATCACGCAAGGAGAGCTGAAGCGTGATCTTGTTGACTATGACACGCTGAATCGATTGTCTCCTGAACAAGTAAAAGAGCTTCAGACTGCTGTGCAGAAGAAGATTGATGAAATCGACTTTGGTGCGAAGAAGCTTGCCAGTACATACAAGGTGATCCACTCACTGAGAAAGATTGCTTTCAAGGAGCCGATGACCCCTGAAGAGATTCGACAATATCATGTCAAGAATCTCCTTCCTATCAATGTCATTTACAAGCTCCTAGAGAAGTACCATTACACCCAATTTCTCCAAGCGATCGCCCAAGCGATAAAGGGCGCTGGTGGTGAGATCGAAGAGCCCAAGGATGTTACTGCAGTGAAGAAGGCCATGGACGTCTCAATTGAGAGCATGATTGACGAGATGACGACATCTGGCGCTGCTGGTGCCTATGATGTTCCGCTCGGCGCCCGCCCTCAAGGAAGACGGTGTAGAGTAAAACGAAAGAAGAAGAGGGTTCAACCACTCGTATAACTCCGAGAAGAAGGAGTATGAAATGATCAAGAGATTGTTCACGTTTCTGGTTGTGATGATGGTCGGATTTACCGTCGGCGTTTTTGCACTGGACGCTAGAACAAGTTCGGTGGTGTCAATCACCAACTACAGTGATCTGACGGTCAACAACAACTTCCCGCATCCGTTTCGGCTCAACTCGGTGTTACTACGATTTCCCGGTTGTGTGACAAACACGTTTTCGGTGATTCTAACCCGCTCAGGTGTTCAGTTCAAGCTGTTTGAGTACTCTGGGACTTACACGAATCTGACATGGATTCCCGAGCAGGGCCTGAACTTCAATCTGAATGATGTTATTCGGTTCACAAATTCAATCAGCACGCAAGGGAAGCTGATTTACAACTACGAAATCTAGGAGAGACAGATGGACATCCAAGCAGCAAAGTACGGTAGTTATCTCGTCATCATCCTCAGGGTTTACAACCCCTCATCGGATGCTGCTGAGGATCCTTCTGTGGCAGCGGCAAATCTCTATACCGTTGCGGGCGGAGTATTGACACTTCTCGCCTCGGTAAATCTCGCACAAATTGGAGTAATTCCGGGAATCTGGGGAGGGGCGTACAATCTCGGTGCTACGGACATGAGCAACATTGTCGTGATTGCCCAGGTAACTGTTGGCGGTGTTGATCGCAGTACAGCCAAGTTGCTTGGTTCAGCTGGGTCGGTCTCAACGGTGATGACAATAGGGGCTCCTCAGATTACCGTGACTCCGGGACCAGTTGATGTTCAGGGTGCCAAGAATGCAGCTCCGTAGGAGGACACAATGAAAGAAGAGAAGCCCGAGAACGAGGATTTGCAGATTATTCCTCGCGCTGATCTGACCGAAGCCGTTGATGACGATGACACTGATGAAGGGGAAGAGCTCGCTCCTGAGGGAATTGACGACGTCGAAGAGGTCGAGCCCGAGGAGGAGCCTGAGGAGCCTGAGGAGCCTGAGGAGCCTGAGGAGCCAGAAGAGGAAGAGCTCGTTTCTGGGGTGGATGCCGAGGTTTCTGACTTGGTGAGTGAAATCTTTCCTGATCTTGGTATGTTTGGTGACAGTGTTGTTGACACAGTACAAGAGCTCATTGATGGCCTAGCAAAAGAGACTGATGCATGGGAAGCGTTTCAGAGAATTGTCAATGACAAGCGCGAGGCGCTTTCAGGCGGTATGCCTGAAGAGGGTTTGATGATTACCCCTCGTGCCGACCTGGTTGAGATTAAGAAGCCCGAACCCCGTCGGTCTGATCGTCCTCTCAAAGCCCATGCCGAGTTGGCCGACAAGTTCCTTGAGACCAGGAAGGCTGTCGAAGAGCTCACTCAGCAGATGGCAGCAGTCAGGGCGATCATCGCCGAGAAGGAAAAGGTTGCGGGCACGCTGGCCACGGAGCTGATGCAGTATGTCGAGGAGTACGCGAGCAGGACAATGATGACCAGGAAGATCCTGTTGCAGCTAGAGGACGTTCCTCCTCACAAGTCCCAGGTTCCTCGGTACAAGGAAGTGATTGAGTACATGCTGGGTAAGCTCGAGAGTGTAAGCAAGGACATGCGCAAGGAAGCCGAGGCATTCATTGAAGCCGCCAAGTCCGAAGTTCCTGGTCGCACAGAGCTCATGTACAAGGAGATGGAATCCTCAGTGATGGGCGAAGCCTGGAAGGCTTTCCGGAAGATCCTCGACAAGGTCCAGGCAATGGGCGCCAAGTCTCGTGAGGAGTTGGAGGATCTTGAGACCCAGCTAGGGAGCTTGGTAGCACAGATGTGAAGGAAAGTTGATGCCTGACAACAAAGTCTCCAACCAACCGTCACTCGAGGAAGCCCGCAAACGGGCACTGAGCGGGTTGAAGCGCGTTAAGGCCGCATCTCGCGTTCGGCATCTGAACATCAAAGGCGCCAAGGCCAAGTACGCGCGACCTCTAATCAAAGGAAAACTAGCGGCTGTCAGAGCACTTCGGCCGAGGGCCCCCGGAGCAATTCCGAGACCTCCTTTCGTTCGAAAACTTCCGTCAGTCCCTCCTGAGTTGATGGGGTTACGACGAGTCAAGGGCATAAAGGAGCTTCTCCCTCTTGCCAGAGCAGTATCTGGAATGAGGCCGGCTCAAGGAACAGTCACAACTTGGAAGGACATTGAACTCATACCCGTAATCAGTTCGAACGTCGCATCCTACGGTTACAGTGAAGAGCTACAAATGCTTGTAGTACAGTTCCTCGACGGGTCAATATACGAGTACTATAGTGTTCCAAAGGATGTTTGGCTGTTGATGGAGACAGCACCTTCGAAAGGGCACGCAGTATGGCAATACCTGAGAGACCAGTATCCATACCAGCGGGTGGCGTGAAAGATCTCGTTGACGAAAGAACCGCCACGGCGCTTGGCAATATCCTTTCACATACTGGTTCTGACAGCACCAATTCGACCACCCCGGCGCCTGTGAAAGCCAAAGGTGACTTGGATGAAAACACCACGAAGGGTCTGGTTTCGATTCTGTCGAAGATGAAGCGTGAAGGCACACCTGTTCAGGAAGAACCCGTCGAACCTCCTATTGTCAATGAAGCCGAGATGAAGTTTGCCCATCCTGAGAAGAAGGCTTGGCTTCAGACAGGTGATGAGGAGCTTAATGAGCTTCTCCCCACTTTGTCAGACAAGGAAAAGAGTTATCTGGAGATGATTGGGTCCAAGTCGTATGAGGAGATGATTGCGCGAATCGAGCAGTACACAGGGATTCGTGCCAATCGGATGAACCTGCCTTCGCTGATCAGTATCATGTTTCAGACGGTGCAAGAAATCCGACGCATTGAAAGCACTCACAAGCATCAGATCGAGAGTCTGGCCCTTGATACCGTTCTGGAGTATCCTGAATTTACCATGGTGAAGGAAGCATACTACAACGATGAGGTCAAGTTTGATGTAAAGCTTGAGTTGCCCAGCCTTCAGATGCCCGAGGAAAAGGAGCCCGAAGAGGGTGATTTAACTGATCTTGAGAAGGCTAACTTGGCGTTTACCGGGCTCGATCTTGACCAGCAGAAGATCAAGCGTCGATTAGCAAATCTGCTCATCCAAGGACAGGCAGTGAATAAGCTTTACCTGTTCAACTTGATCAAGGAACAGATTGATGCGATCGACCCGCATCTGATGAATCTGTACGGGATAATCGCCAGTACGGCGCAACTCGGGTATTGGGCTTTGCCGTTTGGGGCCGAACTTGCTGCACTTGCCAACCCAGAACAACAAGGTGGATCTGAAGAGGTCACCCCAAAGGAAGACAAGTATCTGATCAAAGTTCGTGGGCAGAGCCTGAACATTCTGATTCACGAACTTGTGAAAGGAATCTACGAGTGGATCTCGCTCGATCCCGCACTGAAGCAAGCAATGGACGCAGAGCATCCCAGCAGCGAAGTTAAAGACATCATTGCCGGCCCCGAGCTTGCCAAGGCATTCATGAGCTACTTCTCGCCTGAGAAGCACGAGATTGTTCCTCTCGTTCACAAGAAGTTTCTGCAACTTGACGCGAAGGATGTAAAAGAGGTTTTTGCTAAGTCTCAGCGTGGTAAAGAGGTAATGCAAGAACTCATTGATGATGCAGAAGCTGAATGGGCTGAATATCACAAGCAGAAGGGCGGATAAGCATGAATGATCTTCGAGAGAGCATGAAACGAATCTTTAGCACTCGGCCGAAGCCGATTGCCGTGCAGGAAGTGAAGTCGAGAGAGGAAGCCACCAGGTTTGCCCCTGACTGCTCGGTCACAAAGAACCCTGCTTACTTTGTGGAGGGGTGGCTCGGCGGGGGCAAGCTTCTGTTTGTCCTCAAGGAAGGCGTCCTTCAGGCGGCCGTGGTGGTCTGGCCTGACAACTCCTTCGTTGCCGCTGACGCACAGGACAAGCCACTTCACTTAGAAGCTCTCTCGAAGATCGTCGACTTGTCACTTATCAACCTCACCGAAGCTGCCTCGGATACAAACAAGCATATTCTCGAAGACGACGTGAAGAACTGGATCTCGTCAAAGATCAACGCGGCCTTGCTCGCCCTTGGTGTTGATAAGGAGAAGTGGAGCTCGGTAGAAGACGTTGTCTTCTCCGCAGCGCTGGCAGGCAAACTCGGTGATGGAACTCCTTCCCAGGCTACCGCTGCGGCAATTGCGGACATGGTCACGGAACTGTCAGGCACTACCGCAGCTCCGACCCCAGAACCGGAAGTTGCCGCAGGTCCTGAGACTATGCCTGTGGGTCCTGAAGTGGGCCTCGAAGGTGAGACTGACGTCGCAGTTCCTGAAGAGCCCGAACCCGGTGAGGATCTTTCTGGGGTCGAAGCCGAGATCGACAAGATGGCAGCAGAAGAAGAGCCCGAGGAGGAAGGTGAACCGGGGCCTGAAGAGGAGCCATCTGAAGAAGAGCCCGAAGCTCCCGAAGGCGAAGAAGAGCCTGGGTTGAAGGGCGTCGAAGCCGAGATCGACAAAGAAGCTGGTGAGGAAGGCAACGAGTTTGCAAAGGTTCACAAAGGTCGGGCAGAACTCAAGCATATGAAGCCCGAGGACTTCGACGAGGAGGCCCTCAAGAAAGGTACTCAGCATGAGCTTGAGCACACCGACGACTCCAAGGTTGCTCAGCAGATCGCGATGGACCACCTTGCCGAAGATCCCAAGTACTACGAGAAGTTAGAGAAGATGGAGAAGGGCAAAAAGGCAAAGACCGAATCTGCTCATGAGCTTGTCGCAACCATTGAGTTTCCTGATATGGCTCTTGATGCTTCTGCGTTGGAGAAGTTTGGTCGAGACAACGCGCCGCGGACTGCCTTTGATGTCACTCAAGAGGAAGGTGGATATGAAGCCTACTACGGAGAGGCAGACGAAGTCTTTCATGGTCCGACAGTCAGGGCACTCGCTCAGCAGATCAAGAGCTTTCTCCAAGGTGATCCTGTCGTAAAGAGTGCGGGGAGATTTGTGATCACTATGAAGGAAGGAAAGACTGAAGGTCTTTTCAAGAAAACTCCTTGGTCTGCTCGAATTGATGAACCAAACAATAGAGTACTAATGTTTGATCTTCAATATCAAGGTGATAATGAAGCAGAAGCACAAAAGGAGGCAGAAGCTTTGGCGGCTATGCATCCTGAAGGGAAACTTACAGCGGTAACGAGAGGAAAGCCGGCTTATTTCCCTTATGAACCCCGTTCGGATGATTATCCGAGCGTTGCTGCTGCTGTTACTGCTTCTAAAGAAATCGATACTTTGGTTGACCAACTTCTCGAGCAGCCTGTTGAAGCTCCTGCAAAGCCCGCAGCTCCCCCGAAGGAGAAGCCTGCTTCAACACCTGTCAAATCACCGTCCAAGCCGTCGACACCGATCCGCCCCCAGCCGGGACAGAATCCGCACCCAAAAGCATCATTGAAGGACATCGAATTGTTCAAGAAGGTCCGGACGGAGCGAAAGCACACACACGCGTGATCGTCAAACAATCCGGATCAGGTCGTACAGCCAGTATTACTGATACGAACGAGGAAGATGTTATGACGCCAGAACTGAAAACGGTATTGTCCAAGTTCCATCAGAGATACGGGCAAAAGAAGCGTAAATCGAGTTCGCTCGGTACCTTTGGCGGTCCTTTCGGGAAACCCGGAGCTCTGACTCGAATGGCAGCTATCGGTTCTCTCGCCACAGCACCTACTGCACTTGGTGCTATTGGAGGAGGGATAATTGGCGGGCCATTCGGAGCAGTAGTAGGAGCGGGGTTAGGTGCTCTTGGTACCGGAATTGCGGCAAGGATCGGGCTGAAGTCTGCGGCCAAGGCCGCTGAGAAGGAAAAACAGGACCTCGAAGATTACTATCGACGAATGGAGTTGAGGAGAGCTCGTACTGCTGCGCGTCCCGGGCCTTTGGGCCCCAAAGAAGAGCCCCTTTCTCCTGAAGAGGAAGAGGAAGAGGAAAAAGAGAAGCTGGAGTCAACCCAGTGGCCTTCGATTGGTGATGATGTCATGATTGATCTTCCTGAGGGGAGCTTCCTTGGTAAAGTTCTTGATGTCAAGGGTGATACGATTTCGGTGGATGTTGGTGAAGGTGATCTTGTCGATGTAAATCGAGAGCAAGTACTTTCCCCCGATGTGAAAGAAAGCGTTCTTGAGCACATCGAATCAGAAGAAGATGTGATGAAAGTAATTGACGAAGTAGTTCGTCAAGATGTGTTGAAACTCTAGGAGGTGTACCGTGCTGGTTACTCAGAGTGATGTTTTTGATATTCCGATGTCGCTGAGTGTTGTCCTGAACATCAGGGAAAACAATACCTATCAGCGTTCGTTGTACTTCAAGAATCTGCTCGGCGCTGACACGCTGGCCTTTCAGATCGAGACTTCCGCTGATGGCGGGAGTACCTGGACTCTGATTGATACGGCGTTCAGTGTGGCGGGTGGAGAAATCGTTGTCAAAGAGATCACCGCTCCTAACATTCTCCGCGTCCGTGCAAGCGGGGGTGGGAATGACCGTGATGCCTACATTGCCTATGCTCGTTTCATCGAAGACGAAGACCACGAGTGGGTAACTCCCGCCATCTAGGTTGTAACAACCTACATGCATGTTTCAGTAGTTGTACCAGCCTATAATACTTCTGTGTACATCGAAGAGTGCTTAAACTCAATCTTTGTACAAACCCATCAGGATTTTGATGTCATAGTCGTGAACGATCGCAGCAGAGATGATACAGCTGAGAAAGTGTCGCGGCTTCTTCCGGGCCGCCAACTTACTTTGCTCAACCTGGCAGAGCATAGGGGTGTGACGTATGCTACCGAAGTTGGTATACGTAACGCAGAAGGTCCAGTCATCACTATTGTTGATAGTGATGACCGAATCCTGCCTTCTTCTCTTGTGACCGGTGTGCGCCCCTTTGAATTTCCAGATGTGGGGTTTGTCTGGACTGCATTCATGACGAGTAAGAATCGCGCGGGATGGAGTGGACCAAAGCCTGAGGGCAAGACCTTGTATCATTCTCTTATGTCAGGATGGTGGCGAGCATCACACCAGAAGTTTTTTCGAAAATCGGCTTACTCCAGGGCGCTTCCACTTAATACTATGATTGATCGGGCGTCTGATTTCCAGCTTGTACTTCTGCTCGCATTGACAGGTTGTAAGTGTCTACATGTTCCGGAGATTACTTACTGGTATCGAATGAATCGTCCTGGGAGTATCACCAGTGAGGGGAGCGAACGCCAGAAAAAGGCTGTCGAACAGATCAAACAATGGGTGAAAGAACAAATCCGGGTGAGAGGAGTCCATGAGCCTGTTCAGTAAGCTTTTCAAGAAGGAAAAACCTGAGTCGACCTTGCCGTCCGAGGCAAAGCCGAGTGAAGATGTCAAAGAGACAGTCTTTGGCAAACTGAGATCTATGGCTGATCCAAAGTGTCACAAGTGTTACGGTCGTGGCTACACTTGTGTAAACACAACGACGAAGAAGATCCACGGATGCTCGTGTCTTCGAAAGATGCAGGAGAAGAAAGAGAAACTTGCGCGAAAGCAGAGTTCTCCGAATGCCACGGTACATAAACTCTCTGGATAAAGTGGTCTTTTCGTATTTTGGTGCAGTAGCAAAAAAGTCGTTTGTCTACTGCGGTCATGCTGTTGAATCCAAGTCCTTGCGGGTTTCAACGAACATCTGTCGAGGGTTTGAGTGTCCTGCCAACTGTGGTGGATGCTGCCCTAGATTTTCTTTGGAGTATCTCCCGTCCGAGGTCCGCCCAGCCAATGGTCCTGTTGAACGATACGAGGTTGAGTTCAACGGGAAGTTGGTTGAGATGTGGCACGACAAGCAAGATGATCACAACGACCATCACTGTCGGTATCTGAACAAGCAGAACGCTCTTTGTGGCGTATACCCTCGAAGGCCGTTTCACTGTGACTTTGAGTTGATTCGTGTTTTCACTGCATCAACTGAGAAACCCAACCTTCTCACGCAGCAGATGTTTGGAAGAGGATGGCAGTTTCTCAGGATTGACGGGAAACGAGGGGCTCTCTGCCAAATCACTGAGCGTACACCCCAGTCGGTTGATGAGGTGTTAAGGAAGTTGAAACGCTTGAAAGAGTGGACAGACCACTTCGGCCTTGAAACTTGGCTTGATGAGATCATCGGCTGGATCGCATCAGGTTGTGTTCGAACGTTGTTCTTGATGCCTGAGACAGAGATCGACAAGCAACTCAAGATCTTATCATGAACAGGTACCTCTTTCTTGATGCCCAACATCTTTTTCATCGCTGTGCGTATACACACCAGGACTTGACCTATGACTCCAAGCCAGTTGGAGCCATGTACGGGTTGTTCCGAAGTCTGCTGAAGTGTAAACGAGATTATCCCTTGTCTGATGTGATCGTTGTTTGGGATGGGGGGCACAAGAACCGGGATGAGCTCAGCAAGGAGGGGGTCAAGCAAGGAATAATCCCGCAAGCATACAAAGAGAATCGTCTCGTTACGAAAGATGAAAATACTGCACTGGTTCGATGGCAGATGGATCATCAGATTGCGGATGTTCAGAAGGGTCTGTCCTTAATGTCCGTACAGAACGTACTTATTCCTGGTTATGAGGCAGACGATGTGATTGCCTCATACGTTCTTGAACGGTCCGACCCTTGTGTGGTGGTGACTTCCGACAAGGACTACTATCAAGTGCTGGGTGAAGGTGTAGTTCTGGTCGACCCTATAAAGGCCGAGAAGACGACGCTTGACAGTTTCCATGGAATGTACGGGCTGTGGCCGGATCAATGGGCAGATGTCGGTGCTCTTGCCGGCGATTTGGGTGATAATATCTTTGGTGTGCCGGGAATCGGCGAGAAAACCGCGGTGAAGATGATTGTCGAGCATCATGACATCAATCAACTGTTTGTTGCACTAAAAGAGAAGCAGCAGTCAGGTTTGAAGATGTACAAGACTGAAGAATCGGCTCTTGCTCATGAAGCTCGTGTTCGTCTTGCCTATCAGCTCAAGCTGATTGACGATAACGTTCCTGGTCGCCACCGTCTTCAGCATCCTTGTCTTCAGGACTCCGACAAGCTCAAAGCCTTTTTTGGCCAGTTTGGCTTTGATAGCCTTGTCGAGCACGTCAAAATTCTGGCAGAGTAATCTTTTCTGTTGGGTCTCAACTGTATTACTGAACATGGATGTCAGAATTGAAGAAGCCATTGAACGTGTGATGAAGAATTTCAGGCTGGCTCAGGAGAAGCACAGCAAACGTCATGTTCGTACTCTGAAAGAGCTTGATGAGTCGGTTATTGACGAGTTGCTGAGTAGAAAAGGAGATGAGCAAGATGAAATACTACCTCGGCTGGAACAAGGACCACAACGACCCCCGGGACTTACACATCAAGCACGAACAGGTGAAGCCCTTCCTGCTGAAGACAGCAATCTTCGGTGACGAAGAAGGCAAGGAAGTGCCGAAACGTTACCTCATTGGTGATCACGTTATCCTTCCTGAAATCAAGGACCAAGGTCAACTGGGAAGTTGCACAGCAAATGCTGCTGCGTACATGTATGAGGCCTACCTTCGACTGCTTCAATCGTCTGGTGAGCCCGCTCCAGATTTGCAGTTCAGTCGGCTTTTCATCTACAAGGCTACGCGAAATCTGCTCCACCTGACAGGTGATACCGGGGCGTATCTCAGGTCAGTTATGAAATGTCTGGCGATGTTTGGTGCTCCTTCCGAAGAGTTCCTGCCTTATGACACTGCGAAGTTTGAGGAGGAGCCTTCTGCGTTTCTCTATGCCATGGCACAGAGTTTTCAAGCCCTCACTTACTACAGGCTAGATCCGTGGAGTGAGAATGACAGTGAGAAGGTCTTGAATGCTATCAAGGTCAATATTTCCTCTAACCGGGCCATCATTTTTGGTTTTGTGGTCTACTCGAACTTGGATAATTCAGGAGATGTTTGGATGCCCAAGTTGTCTAGCAAACAAGTGGGCGGGCATGCCGTTGCTGGTACGGGATACGATGACAACTACAAGATTGGTGATGAGGTTGGAGCCATCCAGTTCCCGAACTCCTGGACGAAGCGGTGGGGTCATGAAGGTTTCGGATGGATCCCTTACAAGTATGTCGTTGAAGGTCTCCTCTCTGATATTTGGGCGATGATGAAGGGTGAGTGGATGGATCTTGCGTGCTTCAAATGATTAACCAGATCGAACAAGCAATTACCACCCTCGTTGAAGCGGGAGTAGATCCTGAGCGAAGAGGAGTAACGGGAGGGGCAAGGGTGGTTCTTTTGGCTCTCAACAGCCTTCGTCGACAGTACGGAGAGAAGGTATACTGGTCAAAAGATGACATTTCCCGTCACTGGAAAAACAACATGGCAGATGTGGAGAAGTTTTATACGGGAGAGGCATCAAGCAATCATCCCGGAAGATCTGGGCGCTACGGAGGATGGAAGCCTTGGGATTGGGCGGATAGATGGAAGCGTGCAATTGAGAATCTTCTCCAACGAGGCTTGATTGACCATTGGGGTCAACTTCGTCCATATTCAAAGGTCGAGATCAAGATTACAGCCACGGGTCGAACGGTCGCTGACGAGTTTCGATATGAATGGTTCAACAAGGACTTTTCCGGTCATTACAACTTTGCAAAAGGCAGAGAAGTGCTGGATGATCTTAACATGCATCCAAGGAAAGACGCCTTTTCTGTATTCATCAATGGTGAAGAGTACACCGTTGATGATGCGCTTAATCTGATAACAGATCACCGCACAGCAGAGTTTGCGAAGTTGAGAGATGATCCTAATACCGAGGTTGAAATCAGGAGGAAAGTGTAATGCCTTTCGAGATCTACGACTTCAAGTTTGTAGGCAATCCTGAGCCGGCCTTCTCGGTGAGGGCTTCCTCGCCCAAGCAGGCTTATTTCCTCGGTGTGAAGAAGAATCCTCGTTTCAGGGCTTTCATTCAAAATGATCGCATGACCATTGAGCCTCGAGTGATTAAGGCTAAGCCTTCAGATGAGTTACGATGTCCTCGGTGCGGAAGTAACGGCGTCATTACCGATCCTGATGATTCTTCGATGTGGAGGTGTCGACGGGACGGATGGACCTGGGACAAAGAAATCGGCGAACGCGTCGAAGAAGTGATTGACGAACTAGTAAGTTGATCAAAGTAAAGTCGCCACGGATATCTCTGAGGCACTACTCCTGAAACTCCAAGTGACTCATGTATCTGTGGCGACTCTCTTAACAATTTCGAAGTAGGCTTTCCTGCCCGTATACACAGTTACAAGAGAAGGAAAGTGAGTGAAGAAGAAAAATGGTCGAATTTACTACATTTTTTGCTTTTCTTGCCTCAGTGGCCTTGCTTCCTGTCGTGGGGCAAGTTCAAGCTGAGAGTGCCATGGAGAAGCTCGCTAAAGGGTCGACTCAGGCGGTTCTTGCTGTAGTAGTTATAGGCTTAGCATTTGCTCTCATTCAGATCTTCCGGCTTTATCGCAGAGACATGCGCATTGAGAATGAGCGAATACAGGCATGCATGAAAGTACAGCAGGAGAAAATGGAAAAGCTTCTCGCTGATAACGCCGTGGCAATGAGGGATCATGCGAAGTCTTCAGAGTCTCTTGCGGTAGCAGTCAGGGAGTTGACACGCGCCGTAATTGACACTCGCCATGGATCCCGCTAATCCAATTACAAAGGCTTTTCAGATCATCGAACATGCCGCGATTGATGAAAGCATCCAAGACTTCGTCCGTGATCTAAAAGCCACGCAGCACGGTGATCGTACCAATCCTGTCTACGATTACTTGAAGGACTACCACAAAGAAGGCAGTGTGTGGAGACACACACTGCTGACTCTGGATTCATTGCCGAGTGTGCTCTCCGTGCTTGGATATCCAAACTGGGGGTCGTATGCTGCCAAGTATTCGAATGATCTCCGATCGGCAGCACTCTATCATGATATTGGGAAGATCGTTACTCAGCAACCTTCGACCACAAGATCAGGATCGTACTCGTTTCCTGACCACGCAGCCCACCAGATTGTAGTGGGTCTGTTGAGGAGATATGACCTTACCCCTTCTTCTCTGGCGATTGATCTGATTACTCATCACCACAATTCTCCAGAGCAGTTTGCCACGTTGGGCTGGCCTGACTACAAGAAGGCGTTGCTGATCATCCTGAAAGCTGCAGACAACATGGCTGTTGGTCCCAGGTCTGCTGAAGAGGCTTTGGTTCATGTAAAGCCTTTCATGGAGAAGATGTGATGGACAAGATTGACAAAGCCATTGCCCGGCTTGTTGAGCAGCAGGTACGCCTGAACAAGCAAGAAAAGATGTGCCTGCTAGTTTTGAATTGGGCGGCTAGGTTCGGCGGGGCAGAAGTCCCGACGAAAATGTTTACCCACGAAGACATCTCTACCATCTGGACTTCGTATATGCCTGACGAAGAAATGCTTGATTGCTTCTATGCAAGGCTACCTGGTTTTGACGTGCGGCCAATGATCATCAAACGACTGAAAATGTTTGGCTTAGTTGAGCCAGTGAGAAATCCCGACAGCTACATATCAATGCACGCGCGCGTAGTTTCAACCTTTCGTATTACTCATGCGGGTCGGCGATTGGCTGACAAGTTTCGGTATGAGTGGTTCACCCGTGATTTTACTGGGAGTTACGAAATCGACTGGGGCAAAACAGATACAAAATCGGATACTTCCGCTATGCTCGGCTGGTTACTGCTAAAATTACTCAAGTTCCACCCTAGAGGAAAAGATTACGTTGTTCGCGTAGTGTATGATCAAGACGTAGATCAATTTCCTTCCGATTGGCTTTCGATTGAAACTGCAATCCAGTACATACATGATGACGACCTTCGCTCCAAAATAAACTTGATTGAAATCAAAAAGGCTTGATACTCAGGAGTTCAATGGAGATGAGTGCAAGTCAGAAACTAAGTGTTTTGATTGTACAAATGGAGGGGTTAGGGAATGCCATACTTACCACACCTCTCATCCAAGCTGTGGCATCACTAGGCCATAGGGTTTCAGTCCTGGTCGATCCTTCGCGTGCAAGTCACATTGCCTTTACTGCGTGGCCATGTATAGAAAGACTTGTTTTTGAGCCTTACCCCGCGGATGTAGAACTCTGGTGTCACCCTGTCTGGCAGCACAAGTTTCCCCCCAAGAATCGCAGAGTTTACACCCCTGTTGCGAATCTACCCGGTCCATGGCTGGATCGATTTCAGAAGCACGAGGTCGAATACCTGATGGACATGGCCAGGGATATGGGCTATGCTGGTCCTGTCCCGCCGTTGAGAGTCTATTCAAGTAAGCAGCAGAGAAAGCATAAACGTGTGGCAGTTGGTATTGGCTACCTCAAAGCCGGTACCAACCAGGCCTGGCCTAAGAAGCATTGGGGCAATGACAAGTACGCCGGATTGTGCAGGTTGTTGCTTGACAGGTTGAATGTGACTCCTGTTCTAGTTGGAGATGGCCTGGATTTTGCGAAAGATGGTTGTAGAATTCTGTCCCCGGGCGTGGAGAGCGTTTGTGGAAGGTCGCTCTATGACGTTGTCGATTCCATCAACGACTGCGATGTGTACATCGGAAATGATACTGGTCTGATGCACGTCGCAGCAGCACTCAAGAAACCTTGCATTGCGATGTTCATGAACACCAGCATTGTAAAGAACCATCCTTGGGGTGTAGAGTGGGTGGCTTTTGATGGCAAGAACACCGATCCGGTGACAGTTGTAAACCAACTTGAGACTCTGTTTGGCTTATGAAGTTTGCCGTTGATATACCGACCTGTGATCGCCCGAAAGTCCTTCTTGAGTGCCTTCACGCGTTTGAGAACCAGACAGTCAAACCCGACAAGATCTATGTTGTGAATAACAACTCAAAGGATCCAGTCATCGTACCAAAGTTGAGTGTTCCTGTTGTTGTTCTTGCGTGTGATTTTCCTGTAAAAGGCCCTGAGCAAGGGCATCAGACTGCTTTGAAGCGCTTCATCCAAGAAGGGTATGAGATTGCCGTTCGATGGGATGATGATTTGATCCCAGAACAGCGCTGCATGGAATATCTATTACATGGGTTTGATCTACCTTTCGTGAATTGTGTAGGAGGATGTTACTACCGGCAAGGATCTCAGATCTACAGAGGTGGGCCGCATTCAGGATTTCCTCCATCTGACGGGAATTGGAATCACATTCAGTACTTTCTGTGGCAGCCCATCGGAGAGAGTTCTGTGCCGGGTATTTGTCCTCGTAGCCTTTACAGTGGCTTTGCCTATCAGGTGAAAGCCATGAGTGATCAAGGCGGGTTTTGTACGGAGTATTCAAAGGTAGGCCACCGAGGGGAAACTGACGCAACACTCCGGCTTGGCTGCTGCTGGATTGCACCTGCTGCTGTGGCGTTACACAAGGTTTCCGAAGGAGGGGTTCGTTCAATCCCGTGCGTAGACAAGGTGAGAGCAGCTGATCATGCACTTTTCGTCTCACGCATGAAGAAACTGGCTATCAGCCCTGGCAGTCGAGGGTGGGTGATATGATTGAGTGTATTTCTCATTGCTATTTCAATCCAAGTCTGTTCAACCCCTCTCCTTTATTTGTTGACGGCGGGTCGTGTCACGGCCAAATTGTCATTCCTTTCTTGAAGCGGTTTGAAAAGGCAACGGCCATCTGTGTTGAACCCGCACCCGAGTCGTTTGAGGTACTCGAACATGAGCTTTCCGCGAACGAGTTAATGAGTCGTTGTCAACTCTGGCGGGGGGCTTTATGGGAAAAATCTGAGGAAGATCTGACTTTCTGGGTGTGGTCAAAAGAGCGTCAGAGAAACTCTTTTTTCCCTTGCAACGGAGAAGGTCCTACTCAACCTGATACAAAAGTTCAGGTTCGCACGATCACGATCGATCGTCTGATTGGTAAACAGGTCGTTGATCTGCTCAAGCTTGATATTGAGGGAGCAGAATCTGTCGTGCTTGAGTCACTGTCAACAGAGACAGCTCGACAGATCAGGCAGATTTCAGTTGAGCTGCACCCAATAGCTGTCCCTCGTTGTCAAGGGCGTATTTGGGTTTCTTTGATTCGTTGCGGATACAAAATCGTCGAGTTTTCGGAGCGTCCAAACATTCTGTTTGCTTTCCATCAATGAAAATCGTCATTCTTACTGACTGTTGCCTTGCCGAGAAACGCGGTGGTGTTGCGGTGTACGCCGAGCATCTCAAATGGGTTTTTCCTGATGCTGTTCAGGTGACTTCCCGAAAGGTGAAGTGTCGCGTTCGTGATGGCCTCGAACGAGCAATTTTGACCGGAAAAGAAGCTGAGAGGCAAGGAATCATTCGTCGGGACGATATCGTCATTGCAGATGGATATTGGGGCGCTGGGTTGACGAACCAGAGTCGTGTGATTTGTGTCGTCCACGGCCTCTACGCTGGCTGGTACGGTCCAGACCACCGCTACTCAAAGTTTCAAAGTGAGTATTTGCCGGGCCATCATGTTGTTCCGGTGAGCAGCTTTGCAGCGGAAGAGATTCGCGTTTTTTCAGGGGCGAAGATTGATCGGCTGATTTGCAATGCTGCAAATCTGGATATCTTCGTTCCGCCGAAGGAGAGGCAGCGTGCTTTCGTTGTGGGAACAATTTTCAAAGGGGACAAGGAGAAGATCTTTCGCCTTACACTTGACAGTATTGCTCAAAGGATCAAAATGCGATGGGTGGGCGGAAAGTGGCCTGATGAGATCGTTAGCGGACTGCAACGATGTTCGGTCTTTTTACATCTCTCGAAGCATGAAGGAAACTCTTACGCTGTTCTTGAAGCGCTGTCATGTAACCTTCCTGTTGTTGGAACTGCGACGGGTCTGTTGTGGGACTCGGCGGGCAGGTTTGGAGCGGTGGTTCCTGATGACATCGGTCCTGATGACTTGATTGATGTCTTGCACCTCGTACACGAACAGCGAGATACATACAATAATCGGCAATGGTTGGAGCAGAACAGTTCGTTTGAGTTGTTTGCGAAGAGTTGGAAGGAATACATCAAAGGGTTTCGATGAGAATTGCGCATGTCTGCTATGGAGCGGTTCCTGTCCCCCCAAAGGCGTATGGTGGGTCGGAGCGTCACATCTATGCCGTGGCAATGCTTCAAGCTCGACAGGGGCATGATGTTACTCTCTTCTGCCATCCCGAGTCAAATGTGCCTGGATGCGGTATGGTAAGAATCGGTCTGGATGGAACCGCCGTTCAGACTCTGGTAATCGGGTTTCAGAAAAGACAGAAGTTTGATGTGATCCACGACCACTCTCCGTACGGCCTGATTGGGACAAGAAACACCGGGGTGAAGGTCATCAGGACAGTGTATGGTGATCAGAATATTCTTCTTCGCACTACTTTGCGAGACGATGTACTGACTGTCTTTACCTCGAGGGCTTTTGCTGAGTTTTACGGGTATCCTCGAAATCCTGTTGTTTTCAATCCGCCTGTCTGGGAGTTTGACCCAAAGTACTACAATACTGGCAAGAGGGAACCCTGGGTGGCGTATGTTGGAAATCTGGCCACCTTCAAAGGGACTCATATTGCCCTTGAATGGGCCAAGATGATGGGAAGAGCCATTGGCGTCTTTGGGCCCGCAAAAGACTCATCGGAATACATTCACCGGCTTCGCTCGCAATCGCCGTACCCCGAAGTTGGGGTAGGCCGGGCTCTTGAGTTGTTGAAGGCAGGTGGACCTGGGCCGGTTTTTGGCGGAATGGCAAACGAGGAACAGAAGTGGACTGTACTATCACGTGCCCATGCACTTTTCGTTCCTTCCGTGTGTGTCGATAATGCTCCTACTATTGCTCTTGAGGCCATGCTTGCAGGTTGCCCGATTTTGGGGCATAATGTCGGGGGAATTCCGGAGATTCTTGGCCGTGAGGGAGGTCTGGCCACATACGATCTTGAAGAGATCAGGCATTTTGATCAGTGGATCGAGAAGCACTATCATCCGGAGTTGGCTCATAATCGAGTGCTTGAAGTCTACAACGTCGAGCGCTGCGTCGAGGCCTATGAAAAGCTCTATCAGGCGTAACTTTACAGCAAATGATCTTACTGCCTTTGTCTTCACGAATGGAAGATCAACTCTTCCTTTCTGTTTGAAGACTATTCGAGAACAATCCGTTCCAGTACGAACTCGTGTGATTCAGAACAAGACCATGGTTGAGGCTATCAAAGAAGCCCGCGCAGCTTGCTTTACACCGTTTCTTTTGAAAGTCGATGATGACTTCTTTCTCCATCCAAAGTTCATTGAGTTCGCACTGAGACAGATGTCTGCTCACTATCTGGAAGATACCGCGCTTTTTTGGTGGCACTTGTGGGAACTTTGGAGCCAAGAAGTAGTTCAGTCAGTGAAAATCTACCACGTAGGTTCGATGTGGGATGCTTCGTTTAATCCAGACATACAGGGGCGAATCGATCTTGTCTTTCTGTGTGAGATGAAGGCAAGATGCATGCGAGTACAGTCTTTTCAAGATGTTGTTGGCGCTCACTCCTGCGGGACCCAATACGAGCAACAGTACTACATCAAGCTCTGGAAGAAGCAAGCGCCTCGCAGGTTTCACAACAAGGCTAAGTCTCAGAAGATGATGAGCTTTAACATTGGCGCGTTGCAACAGCACAGCATGTTTCGAAAAGAGGTCGAACAGATCAACGTTCAGAGGAAAACAGAGTTCAACGAGTTTCTGCATGCAACAGAACAGACCTCTTGTTCTCATTACGTTCGATGACGGTTATGCGAGTCACCTTCGAGCTGCAGAGTTGATGTCTGACTTGAAGCTCAAAGGTGTCTTCAGTATTACTGTCAACTGGCTTGAGAAAGAAGACGGCCTCTTTCAGAGAGATCTCCGGCGGATTAAGCAGTTGGGGCACATGGTATGCAACCATTCTATGAACCACCCTCGTCCGGAGAAGCTGTCGATCGAGCAGATAATGAATGATTACTTACAAGCCAAGGTCTGGTTGAATGCTCGCGGGTTTTTTGGGGACTATCTCATACTTCCTTTCGGAGGGAACTCGCTCCTCGGTCCTGTACATCAAAATCTACTCGAAATGGAGTTCAAGTGGGTGCGGTCAGTAAGGGGTGATATGAATGAATCAGGTTACCTCCATATTGACCATGCGCCAAAGACGATTGTTTTCAGGAAAAATCTACAGATAATGCCCGTGACAGCAATCGGTGCCGACAAGTATGTCACCCAACTGCCAGAATCAATTGCTGCGTCAATCAAGTCTTGCGGGATTTCCGTAGTCATGTATCATCGGGTATTGCTGTCAACTCCTACAGATTGGGATTGCACATGGCAAACATTCAAGAGCCAGATGGTCTTTCTCTCTCGAAAAGTGGCAAATAGAGAAATTGATAACGTCCTGCCAAATGAGCTGATGGGATGAATTTCGACCTACTCGTAGTCATCCGCTGTCATGCAAAACTCGATTTTGTGATTGATACCTATCAGGCCGCTAAATACTACCTTGGTCCGGCGGCTGAAGTTGTTTTCGCTGTAGATGCAAGCGCGACCGGGTTCGCGGACAAGATGGTAGAGATCTTCGGGGCAGACCGTGTCTATCGCTCTCCAACAAGCTGCGGTTGGGGACCGGGTTTGTATACCCTTCTTGCTGAGTCGATCAAGTACTTCGGGGAGATGTTTGCCTTCAACCATCTCCAATCGATCGACTATGATACACTTTACATAGCGCCCGGCGGTGACCTGGCGGTACTGGATGAGATTGTTTCTCAGAGCATCGGTCTGTTGGGGTGTCACAACAAGAACAACGAGCACTGGCGTGCTGTTTTTGAGAAGAATCGGAAGTCGTTTGAAAAGGTTTTCGGGCCAGTTCCTGATTGCTACGTGACGGGTGAAGGTGTTCAAGGCGGTTTCATGACGTTGACTCGATCTGCCATTGACGAGCTGACCCGGCATGGAATGCTTGATCCGCCCTATTCTCAGGCCAAAAAGTACACGACAATTGCTGATGATCATCTGTTGCCAATTTTTGTACGAATGTGCGGCCTGACAGTCAAGGACGTATCCACATTTGCAAGGTGCAGTTGGAGGGCCAGAGAAGATCCACGTGGCCTTGAGCAGAAAGGGTTCAAAGTTTTCCATCCGGTGAAACTCACCCCAAAGAATGACAACCGTTCGACTGAAGTAGAGATACGCAATTACTTCAGGAAACTGAGGGGCGCGACTGATAGGTTGCGATGAAATCACTTACTCGAGTCACCGGTGACTCGCTGACCTTGATTTTCAGTCCTGAAGGTGCTCTCTCAAGTGCTCGTCTGAATGGACAGAACGTCGCGTCCGAGATTAGCTACGTTCGTGAGACTGATTGTGAGACCTGTCTGGATGTATTTGGGTTCAGGAAAGAATGGGATCCATCCGAGGTTGATCAGTTTTCGAAGATCAGTGACCGTCTACGAGAGCATGGGCTTCAAGTCTTCAACGTGATGCTTGCCCGGGAGAATCAATATACGGTCTTCCTCTGTGAGTTAAAGGACCCAGCCCATATTCACAAGACTACAAAGGCGGTTTTGCTTTTCGATGTAACCTCCAAAAGGTTTCTCAATGTTGTAAGATTGTTTGATATGAAGTCAACAGCTTGCCAGAAGATTCTGAGTGAGAACTGGAGGTAAGTATGTCTTTTGATGTTTGTTTTCAGTTCAGTTTTGAGTTAGCCCACCGGTTGGATTCTGCCTTCAGTGCTGCATGTGTGAATACCATTCATGGGCACTCGTACAAGGTTGATGTATTTGTGACGAGCGAGAGATTGAACAGTGATGGAATGGTAGTAGATTTTGGTTTGCTCAAGGAGATGTGCGAGAGTCTTCGCTCTGTTTATGACCACGCCGTGATCTTATCCAAGAGGTCAGTGCTGAAGGCTTTGAAATCTAATGTTCGCTGCTCGTTGGCGCGTCCGACAAAAAAGCAGATGGCCGAGGCTCATCGACTTTTTGGGCAAAAGTTGTTAATCTCAACTTTCAACCCTACTGCCGAACAGATGGCAAAGGCTTTTCACGACTCGCTTTCAAATCGATTGCATGAGCTTCGTCTTTGGAATAACCCGATTCTTTCTGTTGTGCGTGTGCATGAAACTGAGCACGGATTTGCTCAGTACAGTGGTTGATCATGGTATCACCCTTTTTCAGGATCACAGCGGAGGTTCAAGATGAGCATGTTCTCTATGCCTCCGATGTGATGAACTTGAAACAACTGAAGAAGAGTCTAGACCCTCGTGTGATCCATTACTGTGAGATTCTCGAAGATCATAAGGCAAGATGCCCAATCTGTACAGCGCCACGGGTGTACATTTTCTTTCGGTACGTTGCCCGAACCCTTCGACGGTTGAGATTATCATGAACAGGAAGAAGATTCAGCGGGTCTTCAATGATGAGATCCAGAAACACGTGGTTGAACTCCGACAAGCTGTCTTCGAACAGGTGCTAAGAATGCCTCTGAGATATCGTCTGATCGTTGCTTTCAAGATTGTTTTCAAGCGGTTACCCCACCTCTAGGCCTTTGGCTACGCCTCTGCCGTGAGCTTTGTAAACGTTGTTGTGTGTTCCGAAGCGGTTGCCACGTTGTACACAGTACGTTAACAAGAGAACAATAAACGTAGTAATGAGCGACTTCGTCGCTCATGCTTTCGACCTCACACACCTGTTTGAGTTGAGTATTGTTTGATAAAAACAACAGTTGATCGGAAAACTGTTTGCACCCGCCCAGGAGGAGACGTATCACTTACTAGATTGGTTGAGGAGAACACTGTGATGCTTCCAAAGCCTGTTTCTGCGCTCATTCTCGATAATGTCATCAGGCGTCTTCACGAAACAGAGATCAGTCCCGAGGATGCTCTTGACGAGATTTCCGAACTCGACCCAGACACGACACTCGGTCGGGCGATGACGGAAGTCATGGTTCTACTGGTCAACCTCAAGCTTTTCGATTTCTATCTTGGGTATGACCGAGAAGAAAATGTCATCAAGATGCACGTCGGCCGTGCGGCTCCACCTGAGGCGATGAAAGACCTCACGAAAGCCATCGAGCAAGAAATCGAAACACCCGATGTTGATCCTGATCAGAGAAGCCCTATCATCAAAACCAAGCTCTATCGGAAGACCACATCTGATGACAGTGATTGGGTGCTCGAACTTACCGTAGTGACCGATGAGGTCGACGACGGCAGCGGCCTTCCTGTTGTCACGGATATCGGCGGTGAGGTAGAAGTTTCCGGAAAAGAAGAGGAAGAACAACCGGTCGTGCCTGAACCAGAAGAGGAAGAAAAATGAACGACAACTTCAAGTGCCCGGATTGTGGAGCAGAGTCTCCGCTCGAGCAGATTGAGTTCGCGAAGGCCAAAGAGGAAGCAGAGATCAAGGAAGACGCCTCAATGACCTGTCCGGTCTGCAAGTCCAAGTTTTCAATCACGGCGATGCTCACCAGCCCGGGTCAGGCGCCGGGTGCCGGGGAGGAAATTGCTCCTTCAGAAGAGCTCCCTTCTCCTGAGGAAGAGATGGGCGGTGAGGAAGCTCCTCCGGCCCCCGCGGGCGGGGCGGGCACTGCTCCTGAAGCTGGTGGTATGGGGGCTGGCGGTGGTGGAGAGAATCTTCAGATTACCCCAGCAGAGAGCGTCACGCAGCGCGTCGAGAAGGCTTTTGAAGCTGCCAAGGCGGGCATGCCCGCCGAGGAGATCCTCGGCCTTCTTCGTCCGATGAAGATCGCTTCGCCCGGAAAGATGAAGGTGAGTGAGGAAGCCCGGTCGACTTCAGACAAAATCAAGTTCGACCAACTCGCTGCACAAGTGAATCTTTGGGTGGGTGAGGAAACTCGGTTCACTGATGAGCACATTCGTAACCTGGCCTGGGCCTTTGCTATGGATGAGGGGACGAAGGAAGAGTTTGACATGATCGTCCAAGAAATGAAGGACGAATGGGAAGAGGACCACAAAGAGCTGGACTATGCTGAAGCTAAGAAGAATCCTGAGGCGCTCGAGCGGCTGAGGGAAGCCGCAGTTGGCGGGATGGGAACGCACGGTCGATCGGAGAAGTTCCGGGCGATTGCGAATGCTCTCAAGATGGTGAAAGACGTTCAGGGCGATACGGTTGAGCCGAGCCAGCTCGCAAACCTGGCGTGGGCCTTCTCAATTGTTCCTGAGGTGCATGACGAGTTCAATGATGTCGTGGCTGATCTTACTCACGCCGATTCGGGTATGGGAAAGGGAGAGGAGGGAGAATCTGTGGAAGAGCCCTCTGGCGAGGTGGCTGAAGCCCGCCAGTCTTTTGATCTTACTCCTAGTCCTAGTGAGTATCGTCATCTTCTTCGGATGGTGATTCAGTACTCACCGAACAAGAGTGATCGTAACTGGGCTATGGGAGAGCTTCGCCGGGTGAAGAACGTCTCGAATTGGCATCAGGGCGCCGACGCCGGTCCGAAAGATCTTCTCCACTTTGAACCGCCCCGTCCGACAGAAGGCAAGTCCGCGGCTGATCGTGCCCGAAAGTGGCTCGGGGAAAAGATGGAAGTCCCGAAGGACTGGAGCGGCGAGTTCAGTATCTTCAACGCGAAGATGTTTGGGATTTGCAAGGACTTGAACATCGGTGTGGACCAGATCGAGGAAGTCCTGACGAAGCTTGACGAAGACGGGGCGATTTCTCTTAACGCCAACAAGATCAAGTTGGACCTGAAGAAGGTTCACAAGTCCTTGGTAGACTATCTTGAAGGGCAGAGTGAGCCTGAAATGCCCCCTGAGCCCGAACCTTCACCTGAGCCCGCCCCGCCCGCGGGGCCGGACCTAACTCAGCCGCCACCGGAACCGTCCGATCTTGGTAGTGCGCCTCCGGAAGGTGGGCAAGCTCCAGTAGAATCTGTCAACGAAGAGAAGGAAAAGAAGGACATCGAAGACGAAGTTGAAAAACTACTTGCGAAGTACTTCGCATAGGAGGAATCATGGCCTCGGAAAGAGTCGAAAGAGATCAGTTTGTGCTTCGGGGACCTGCCGGCGAGGTATTCAGTAACTGGCCGATCCATTTTGCGGGCGCCTCGGTGCTGATGCGGAATGCTTCAGAACAGCCTGTGACTGTTGAAGTCCACGAGAGTAACGACGGGACGAACTGGACTCTCGTGCTTTTCTCTACCCATGCGGCCGCCGGTCTGCTGAACATTACGATGGTGGGATTGAGCTTCGCCGTGATCCTGTTCATGTCCGAGCAGAAATACGTTCGCATTCGCCTGACTGCCGAGAATGGTGATGGCGTGTTCTGCTCACTCGTGCAGTATCCGCCGAAGCCACGTGAGGGAGCAGGAGAGTATGCCTAGACGACCACCCAAAGCTTGGTTTGACTCATGTGTACTTGGCGTCAAGAAGTCGAGCCCTGACGTCACTGACCCTTCCGCTGTTTGCGGTGATCTCTGGTACAATAAGATGAGCGCCAAGGCGAAGCGGAAGGCGATGGCCCGAGAGAGCGTTGGCGTTGATCCTTTCGATCCAGCGCTGTTGACTGAAGCAGGTGAGGAAGGCCGCATGGCATCAATTTTCATGAACGAGTTCGATCCTACACCAGGTGAGGATGAAGGCGAAGAAGGAGAAATCGAGATGAAAGAGTGCATCGAAATGGCTCCTGTCGTTGACCTCAAGGGCGCGACTGATGCCGTACTGAAGAACATGGTCGCATACTTCGAGAAGGCTAAGAAGGTTGGCGAAGATCGCATGATCGAGAAGGAAAAGTACTGGCCCTTCCTGATCAAGGCCATCAAGGACGAAACGCCGATCAAGCAGGAAGATCTCATGTACGCCGGTTTGCCGGCCCTGGTCCTGATTGAAGTTCTTGACGAGGCGAACCCCGTCCCGCAGCCTGCTTACCAGAGGCTCGTCATCATCCGTAAGAGTGGAAAGCAGGAGGAGGTTCCTCTTCAGAAAGTCCTCCCCCGCCTGGCTCCGTTTGCCAAGGCGTTCAAGAGTCCGGTGGCGGCTCTTATCCAAGGTGATCCGAACACTATCCTGAAGGTAATGCAGAAGCTGTTTGGCGCCGATGTTGCCCAGTGGAAGGTGCCGGCAGAGAAGGCAGTCACGGCCTGCATGCCGGCGCTGTCAGCGCTGTGTCTCGTGGAGATGTACAGAGTAATCGCCGAGAAGGCCGAGTCACCGTTGTTCGAGTTGAAGGATGATCAGCTGGTCATCAAGGAGACGGCTGTGGATGGTCTTCTGGATGCCTTTGACAAGGACAAGAAGGACTACCTTCTTAAGCTCTTCCCGAACGTAATTCCAGGCTATCCTGAAGTTCTGATTCAGGAGACCAGGACCGTCTTGAACGACCTTTCAAGCGAAGAGATGGCCAAGCTGTTTCCGAACATCGACACGGAGTATCTCGTGAACCTCAAGGAGTCAGAACTGCTTGAGCTGTCTGCGAGGGTCGAAGAAGCCGTGCTGAAGCGGAAAGTGGCGAAGCTTCCGCAAGGGAGAATGCCGAAGCCTTCCCTGGATAAGCCCAGGTACAGGTTGCATCAGGGGTTTGCGAAGTAATGTCGCTCTGAAAAGGGCGTGGGTTGAAACGCGAAGTAGATGAAGTATCCTCCCATTGAGTTTGAAGGCGGTTTCATTATCGGGATGAGAGAGCCACAAGGGGTGACGATAGTGGTGGCTCTTCCGAATCAGGATAGTTACGAGATGTTTCCAGAGGAATTTGAGATGTGGTTGTCGAAGATGGGTGTGCCAGCAGAAGTAGGCTTTCTGGAGTATCTTTGGAACTTCTACTCGGCGAAGTTGCTACTTAATGGTGATTTCCGCATTGAACCTTTAAGCATGGAGCAGGTAGAAGCTTTCGTTAAGAGACCAAGTACAGTGACCTTCTAAGGAGACAAACGCGATGAAGATCCTGAAAGAGACGCGGGCGCCGGAAACCTTCATTCCTACCAAGCCCCTCGTTCTTGTTGAGGGGAAAGGTGATGGGCGGAAGGCATGGGTAATCGAAGGAATCTTCGGCAAGATCAACTGCAAGAACGAGAACAACCGCCGGTATCCCAAGGCTGTTTGGGACAGAAACCTGGCAGAAGGTTCTCCGTTCCGAAGCCGGCTGAAGATGAGGACTGTTCTCGGCGAGCTCGAGCATCCTGAGAGCGGTAACACTCACCTGGAGCGCGTGTCTCACATCATCACCGATGCCTGGATCGAGAACTTGGCCGAGGCAAAGATCGCCGAGCTGGGCCTGGCAGAGATGGGCGTAAAGCCCGGAGAGTATGTCCTGGGCCGTTATGAGATCCTCAATACACCCCGCGGCGGAATTCTAAAGGCGCTACACGAAGCCGGTGTGAAGGTCGGGATTTCCTCTCGTGGCCGCGGTGATGTGAAACAGGTCGATGGCATTGATGAGGTGCAGGACAATTACGTGCTTGATACCTGGGACGCTGTCTATCTTCCGAGCGTGAGTGAAGCCTATCCGGGTCCGAGGATGACCGAACGTGACGGTGATCTTGGTTCCCAGCTGCCCAAGGCTACTCAGGATGCCGGAGTGAAGGAGCTGACTCCTCCTGGGGGGCTTCCCGCCACTGCGGCGCGTGATATGGATGTCACCGGGACGAACACAGTCAACAACTGGAAAGCCGAAGCCGAGCAGATCGTGAGGAAGCTTGAAGTGGCAGTGGGCGAAGACGAGAGGGACATCGCCGAGCTTATTGAGCTCTTTCCCAGAGGAATTGATCTGATTGACCGGCTTGCTCCAATGGATGATCCTGAGGCAATCAAGCTGAAGTCCCAGGCGTTGACCTTGATTCGCATTCTTGCTGACAAGGTCATGAAGAAGGAACTCGCTCGCAGTACTGGTGGCGAAGAAGGTGAAGGCGGCGGTGAGGAAGGCAGTTCGAGATCTGCTCCTTCGAGCGAGAAAAAGTCCTCATCCTCGGGTGAGAAGAAGTCTTCTCCTTCTGGTTCCAGTGAGAAGAAGGGCGAGAAGACAACCGCTGAGAAGGAGAGGGAAGAAAAGGCCGAGAAGGCCGAGAAAGAGAAGAAGGAAAAAGAGGAGAAGGCCGAGAAAGAGAAGAAGGAAAAGGCCAAGAAAGAATCGGTCGAGGAAGGTACCATGAGGGATCTGGCGTCGACTGTCGCCAAGAGTATCAAGGGTACGCCCCGGCAGCGCCTGATGTGGCGCGGTGACCTGGAAGCCGAGCTCAACAAGGCTGGTCATCCTTCCAACGAGGCGACAATCACTCAGCTCGCCGCAGAGTTGAAGGCGCAGGGCGTCAATGTCGACCAGGTCCGGTATGAGGCTTTGCACGAAGCGACCGAGGCTGATCTCAAGGCAGTAGTGGACGGGACCATCGTTTCCATCCCGGCGAAGAAGCTACTCGCGCATATGAAGGAGTGTCCGGAGGCCGAACTAGAAGTGGTAACTTTCCTGGAGAAGCAGGAGGGCGACGTGCTGGTGCGCGTTTGCTCGAAGGGCAACAAGAAATTCGTTGTCCGTCTTCTTGAGCCGGCTTTCGGCGAGAGTAACATCGTGCTCGAGTATGAACAGATGAAGTCGTCAGAGACAAACCCGCAACCCTCTGAAAAGGAGGAAGACATGAACGTGAAGGAGATGATGGCGGCGCTGGTGACCGAGAACGATCAACTCAAACAACAGCTTGGGGACGGTGGTGGTGGAGTTCCGGAAGTCCGCTACGAAGCAGCCAAGAAGCTCATTGCTGGTCTCGTCGAGCGCGTGAAGGCCGTACAGGCAGAACTCGTACACGAGAAGAAGCGCGTGAAGGCTGCGGCGAAGCTGATCCACAAGATGACCAGCCAGGCCAAGGGCAAGAAGGACGAGTCTCTTGAACAGCCTCCTCCTCCTACTCCTGTCCTTGTGGAGAAGAAGGAAGAGCCCAAGGCCGCGCCGGCTGTTCCAGTGAGCAAGACTGTCGAGCAGGTGACAGAGACTTTGATCAGAAGTATGAGGACGCAGCCTGCTTCTGAGGCTTCCGCTCCGGCTCCTGTCCTTGTGGAGAAGAAGGAAAAGGCCAAGCAGCCCGACAAGGTGACTCAGGAGTCCAAGGATCTCGTGAAGCGCGTCACTACTGCGGGCAAGGCCGCAGCGGCACCTGTGACCGAGGCGAGGGGCTCGAACCTGATGAGTGCAACAGTCCGTCGTCTTCACTCATAGGAATGTTGGCACTTCTCACCTAAAGATTGAGACACTGTTGTGGGAAGTGTGGATTGCAACGTATAACTTAACGTGACTGTTCTTCAAGCGGAAGCGTGAACGATGGTTGTTCACATCTTGTTCCGGGAGAAGGCAAGTAATCGAGAGGTACAAGATCTATGGACGGCAACGAGACAAAGAAGTTGCTCGAGAGCACGCTTGCCAAGGGCACGGTGCTGGCCGAGCGCTGGAGCAAGATTCCAGGGAAGCTGATTCGCGGATTCGAGGAGTCCGGTGAAGTCAACTTCATGGAAGGAGTCGAAGGTGACTACGACAAGGCCGTCATGGCCCAGTTGTTCGAGAATACCCTTCACTGGCTGAGGGGCTTGGATGAGTCGACGAGGACTCTTCAGGTCGGCAGCTTTGAGAAGTTCGTGTTCCCGATCCTGCGCGCTGTGATGGCAAACCTGGTGGCTTCCGAGCTGGTGACGGTTTCACCGCTGGATGCCCCGACGGGCCTGGTTTTCTATTTCGACGTGCTCTACGGGTCGAACAAGGGCAACGTGTCGAGGGGCTCGAAGATGTACGACGTCCGGACCGGACCGTCGAAGAGCTACCACTACACGGATGAGATCGTGGAGGAGGAGAGCGTCGGCACTGGTGATGGTTTGGTGGTCAACTTCCATGGAACGCTCGGGTATCTGCCTGTGCGTCCGGGAACTCTGCTGATCACGGATGGCAACCAGCGTGCTACGGACAATGGCAACGGAGTCATGGTTGGTGACCTGGCCGCGAACGGCACCATTGACTATGCTACTGGTGGTTATAACATCACCTTTGCGGCTCCCCCTGCCGGAACCGATCCGATCACGGCCTCCTACGAGTACAACTCGGAAGCCAATGCTGACACTCCTGAGATCGACCTGCAGCTGACGTCCGCGCCTGTGACGGCACGGACGCAGAAGCTGCGCGCGCGGTGGTCGCTCGAAGCCCAGCAGGACTTCCAGTCCTACCACGGCATCAATGCTGAAGTGGAACTCGTCGCGTTCATGGCGAATGAAATCGCCAAGGAACTCAACTACAAGATCATCCGGCACATCCGGCAGGTCGCTTCTGCAGGCAATGTGACGTGGGATCGTACTCCCCCCCAGGGTGTGCCTTGGATCTGGCACAAGGAGTCGTTGTACGATGCTCTCGTGCAGCAGAGCAACTTGATCTTCAGCAAGACCCAGCGTGCCGTTGGTAACTGGATCGTCGGTGATGTCGCGTTCTGCAACGTGGTCGAGACGATCAGCAAGTTCAAGGGCACCCAGTTAGGGAACACGTCGCCGTCGGGTTTGGCGGGCGTGCGGAAGATCGGACAGGTCGGTGAATTCACTGTCTTCAAAGATCCGGGCTATCCGACGGGTGAGTTCCTGATGGGGCACAAAGGGTCGAGCTTCCTCGATACCGGCTACATCTATGCGCCGTACCTGCAGTTGTTCACGACTGGTACGATCACGCTCGATGATATGATTTCCCGTAAGGGAATGGGGATGCGTACCGGTTTGAAGGTTGTAAACAGCGGCATGTATGCAACCGGAAACATCACCCAGTCCGGTGGTCCTTTCGGTCCGTAATCACTTCTAAATCGAAGAGGTTACGAGTAAGAGAGGCAGGTGTAACAACCTGCCTCTCTTTTTGTGTTCATATTTTCCTATGGGCAGAAGAAGAGCTTGAAATCTAATCCTATCTCACTTCTGTAAACACACAAAACGTACAGTGTTCTCTTTGTTCAACTAGTATAACAACACGTCAAAAGCCAAAGGAGTAGGAGTATGGCAAAAGTGTACAAGTATGTGAATCGAAATCCCTTCACGATCTTCCTCCCTTGTGAGCGAGGGGGGCAAGTAATGTTTCAATCTGGCCAGAGTACCACCAAGCAGTGGTTTTCTCGTTTTATCGGGTTCAGGCAGTTGACCAGAGAGGAGATCAGTGAGAATCAACCTGTCCAGAAGGAGACAGCTGTTGCTTCTATTGTGCCAACGCGTCCCGCCCCAGCTCCTGCTCCTGTGAGGAAGTTGGAGCAGACTTTCAGAAACGACGAGACGAACGATTACGTTCTCAAGAATGGAATCTATACGTGTAAGCATTGTGACATCTTCCGCACGGGTAGCTCGCTCTCGATGAAGGTTCACCTGACTGAGTATCATCATCTCGAAGGTATTATCAGACCCCCTGAGCTCGTACGTGCGCCTCCTCCTCCCGCCGCAGCGCCTCCTCCCGCCGGGCCCAAACTCGGAAATAACGAAGGGGAAGGAGAGAAAGTCGTAGTCAAATCCCTCGAGAGCGCAACGAGCAAACCGCCTGAGGAGAACGAGGAGACACTTTCTACCCTACCCGCCCCGCCCAAAACTCCCCCACCCCCGCCTCCTCCTGCGGCTCCCCCGCCTCCTTCGGCTTCTGCGGGTCCTGTCTTCAAGTGTGAAGTGCCCGGCTGTGGGAAGGAATTTGCTTCCCAGCGCGGGCTGGTGATGCACAAAACGAGAGTACACAGCGCATGAGCCAAATCGTTAACAGGGAAGAAGTTCGAAAGTACATCCTGAGGCAACTCGGTGCCTGTAACATGGAAGTCGAGTTGTCTCCCGAGCAAGTTGATGATGCCATCAACAACGCCCTTGACCAGATCAATACCTTCGTGATCAAGCCTGTCCCTCGAGTTGAAGCAAACCGAACAGGCGCCGTTATGATTCCTCTTCAACCCGAAGATCGCGGTGTAGTGCTTGTCAAGTGCATGCTGCCTGATAGATATCGTGAGTATGCCCAGATGAACGTGTTTGAGATTCTCTACAGGATGGTATTCCCTCGGATGCCCCTTGGTGATTGGTACATGCTGAAATCCTTCTATGAGACCTACCAGAAGGTTCGCGGCACCGATCCTGACTGGTATGAGGACGAAAGTACCAAGACCTTGTATGTCGATTGTTGGTCTGGTCCCTATGATATCTTCTATGTCGTTTCCCAAGACTATACCGTTGAAGAGTTCTTCGCACTCAAGGGCGGTCTGTCACGGGATTTCAAGAAGCTGGCGGTTGCCGAGGCAAAGATTGTCCTCGCGCGAATTCGGGGCAAGTACGGAGGTACTATTCCGGTTCCGGGCGGGCAGATGATGACCGATGCGGATGTACTTAGAACTGAAGGGGAGTCCGATCGCAAGGAAGTGACAGACCGCCTGATACAAATGGGACGATTCCAAGAATCTCCGATTATTTTTACCTGATGTTGATTGGTCTTGATTATGACCCCACAACAATTTCTACAACTACTCAGACAAAGGAAAGTCAAGTACAAGGTGGTTGATCGTTATGTAGATGTAGAAGGTGACTGTAACATAGGTGGTCTAGGTCTAGTTGAGATTCCCGTACAGTTTCGTGTAGTTACAGGAAATTTCCACTGTGACCACAACCAACTCACGTCACTAGAAGGAGCTCCTGTTAGTGTGGGTGGTAGTTTCTACTGTCACCACAACCTCCTCACGTCACTTCGTCGCGGCCCTCGAGATGTAGGTGGAGTTTTCTACTGTAACAACAACCTCCTCACGTCACTAGAAGGAGCTCCTGTTAGTGTAGGTGGAGATTTCTACTGTGACCACAACCACCTCACGTCACTCGAAGGAGCTCCTGTTAGTGTAGGTGGTATTTTCTACTGTCACCACAACCAACTCACGTCACTAGAAGGAGCTCCTGTTAGTGTAGGTGGAGTTTTCTACTGTGACCACAACCACCTCACGTCACTCAGAGGAGCTCCTGTTAGTGTAGATGGAAGTTTCTTCTGTAGCCACAACCTCCTCACGTCACTAGAAGGAGCTCCTGTTAGTGTAGGTGGAGTTTTCTACTGTGACCACAACCTCCTCACGTCACTCGAAGGAGCTCCTGTTAGTGTAGGTGGAGTTTTCTACTGTAACAACAACCACCTCACGTCACTCAGAGGAGCTCCTGTTAGTGTAGGTGGTGGTTTCTACTGTGACCACAACTCCGTCGAATTCACGGAAGCTGATATCAAACGAGCCATGGAACAGAGTAGACGTAGTAGTGTTGAAAGTGTGATAGATGGGCTGGTGGGGCAATGCCTGACGTAAAGCCTTGCACGAGAGGGTCAGCAGCAGATTCGCTTCTGGGTTGTGCTGCCATGAAGAAGGCATTGGAGGAAGCTGCCTTCACGGAAGAGGGATTTCCTCTCAAGCCAAAGTTTCCGAGTGCCACTGAAGTAGAGAACATCTACAATCTTACAAAGGGGTACTCTCGACAGTTCTTCCCGATCATTCCTTACAAGCGACTCCTCACACAGGTTAGAGAACTCGATGAGATCCACGGGGAAATCGCTGAACCGCAGAAACGATGGACCCCAAAGGTTGGAGTTCGCGCTTTTGTTGTACCATCAATCATTACCCAGCCGTTGACAAAGCTTGGAGTTGAAGATGTGCGAACGGCAGAGTTGCAAATCACTGTTCCTGATCTCATCAGTGCCGGTCTAGCTACGCAAAATCCTGATACTTACGAAGTGACTATGGTCGGAGGGATTGGTGATCACTTCTGGTATCACTACAAGGAGTACGAGATTGATACTTGTGTTCCTTCCGCATGGTGGGGTAATACAGACATTGCTCTCTACTTCCAGATGAAGGCTCATCTCTATCAGCCGCAGTCGGTTGATGTTGTAGGTCCATAACTATCCAGTTGAACTCCTTTCCCTGAGTATAACTATTTGTACCATCAAACTAGTACTTGCTCACTAGTACGAGGCAGACAGTATGTTCGGGTTCGAGACACAGTCAACTGATCACCGACCTCCTGAAACGACTGTGTCGTATGAGAAGAAAAAGCTTCCTACGATGCTGTTGCAGGCCGCCCGGGATCAGCTTATCTTTCGTATTCGGAATCGACTCGGATCCCTGCTCGTCACTGATGACATGAAGATCATCTATCCTTTCTTGAAGGATCTGCCAAAGACACTCAAGGATTACATGTCTTGTCTCAAGGTTGATCAACAAGGCGAGCCCGGCGACTGCACAGTTGTTCTGGTGGTTGATAGGGCAAGGTTGGAGCGGCTTGGATACCCGGCGAATCTTGCAGACATTTTTGAGTACGGAAATCAGACGATGCCTCCGTGTACACACATCCGCACAGTAAAAACCGGATTCAGCCATTTGGCTACATTGATGAAGAAGCGAGTGATGGCAGAATGCAAAAGTTCGTAGAAAAGTACAAGTTGTGGCTCGATCGAGAGCTGAAAGCACTCAGGTGCTCCAGATGGCCTGAGGCTGCAATTCTGCTTTCTCGATTTCAGTGCCTTGAGTTGAGAGAATCTCTCTTTGGTGCTCTGGACCACTCAACCAAGCTGAACGCGGTTTTTGTTGAGTTCTCGAATGAGCGCCAGAATCTCCGTTGGTTGGAAAAGCTCGTTCATGAGAGTAGCAAGTGGAAGCTTCTCTTTGAGTCGACCATTCGGGCAACGCAGATGAGTCAAGAGGAGATAGTTGAGGCGCTTGTTGAATCTCAGATCGACATTGAATTTGCCGTGAACTTGTCATGAGTGAAGACGTACCAAAGCGCTACGTGCAGATGTTTGCAAACTATGATAAGTCCATGGTTCAGAAGGTCCACTCTCTTCAGCTAAGAACACAGGACGCGGCCAAGCAAGATGTCTACTACGGCATTCCTTCTGTGTTTGCCACACCAGAGCGGGCGTTTGCTCAGATCAGGAAGCAGATTGCGCGAAAGCGAGGTTTGCCTGAAGAAAAAGTTACAGCCTTCCCGCTTCCAATCGCTTCGATTGCTCGGCTTGAGCAGAAACTCGATCTGTCTAGATACGTGCGGTTCAATTTTTCGAGGCTCACGTGGATTCCAAACTGGCAGAAGTACTGGGGAATGGTGAGGCCGAGTCCGTGGGACATGATCTACCAGGTTGACATCTGGGCACGACATATTCACGAACTTGATGATCTCACGACGCAACTCGTCCTGTGGTTGAGAGCAGATGAGTTGTACCTGACTGTAGATCATCCAGTTCCGATGGGCCAGAGAATCGTGTTGACCCAGTTCATGGGAATGACTGATTCTTCCGGTCTTGATACCGGAACGGAGGAAAAACGAACCCTTCGTCGTACCTTTTCTTTCGTAGTACACGGTTGGATAGTTCATGACCCCACAGAAGTTACACTCATTGATCGAATCATTATCGACCTGTACGACAACATCGATGAACTGGATCCTACATGGCTTGAGAGGATTGTCGTGCCGGAAAGCGAGAAAGGGAACCAGATGGGCTCGATAAATACGTCACTCTACGGCGTTTTGATTGTCGGTGTTGCTGAAGCCGGCAAGACGTACGGTAACTTTATCGTCCCTGCTACTGCTTCCATTACGGGCATGCAAGTTAACTGTCTCGGTCGAGTTCCGACAGGAAGTGATCTGATCTTCAAGCTTGTCGTCAACGGGTCAGTGGACGATGATCGAAAGCTCACACTTATGGATGGGGAGCAGAAGGATTCAGTTATTTTTGGCTATCCACTTTCGGTCATGGCCGGTGACGTGTTGTCTGTTTATGTTTCACAAGTCGGGTCGACAGAGCCAGGGGATTGGCTTGAAGTGAGATTTGACGCATCGTTGTCTGTTAGTTAATCAAAAAGAAGGAGTTAGCCATGGTAATCGTTAGTCCAGGTGTCTATAGCAGGGAAGTTGACTTGAGTTTGTACACCCCTCAGCTCGCAACGGCCATCCTGGGTCTTATCGGGACCGCTTCAAAAGGTCCGGTGAATGAGGTCACTCTCATCACTGATGAGGGTCAACTCGTTGACACCTTTGGACCGCCTTCGGGGCAGCATTATGCCCTGTTTGCGGCAGTGCGGTTCCTGAGAAAAGGAAACCAGCTCAAGTTTGTCCGGGTGGCAGACTACGATATCGAGGCCACTGGTACGATTAAGGACCAAACTCTCGCCGATGCCTTCTCGGTTCTGGCTGTGAGCTCCGGTTCTTGGGGGAACAACATCTCCTTACTGGTTGGTAGCGGAACCGATGCGGGCACCTACAAGATTACCGTTCTCTACAACGGAATGTCTGCGGAAGTGTATGACCTCTTGAAGGTCGGCCCGCTGAACGTTGATGACGTCAATTACATCATGACCAGAATCAATGGTATCAGTGAGTACATCTCTGTGACGGCCCTTGCCAGTTCGACAACGCTCGACTCCGGGACGGTGACTCTTTCTGGTGGCGATGACGGGGCACCCGCACAGGTTTCTGACTACATCGGCAGTGTTGGTGATCCGCCGACGATTCCAGCAACGGGATTGCAGCTGTTTGCTAATCCCGAGACTGAGGACGTCAACGTCATTGCAGTGCCAGGAATCAGTCACCGCTCGGTGATCTCCGCCATGCAGACGTTGTGCGAGAGCAGAGCAGACTGCATCTACATTACTGCTCCGCCGTATGGCAAGACAGTGAAGCAGGCAGTGGCTTGGATGAACGGTCTTGGTGGCGGTCCTGAAGATCCCCTCACGTCGATCAACAGTTCCTACGGAGCAGTGTTCTATCCGTGGATCAAAGTTTATGATGGTTACAGTGACTCCGAAGTCTGGATTCCACCTGATGGTCACGTTGCGGGTGCGATTGCCTTCACTGACTTCGTGGCCGATCCGTGGTGGGCGATACTGGGCCTGAACAGAGGCCTCCTCAGTGACGCCCTCAATGTCGAGTACTCCGCTACTCAGGGCGAGCGAGACTACATGTACTCGAATGGCAACTCATTGAATCCAATCATCAACATGGCCGGCCAGGGAATTGTCATCTGGGGCCAGCGCACAGCCCAGCGACAGCCGACGGCTCTTGATCGCATCAACGTCCGCCGCTTGCTGCTGTACATGCGGAAGGCAATCGCAACGGCGACGCTGTCGCTTGTTGGTGAGCCTAACGATGAGGACACTTGGTCCCGTTTCCGCCTCCTGGTCAGTCCGATCATGGAGGAAATCAGAGGTCGCCGGGGCATCACTGACTATCAGGTCGTGTGCGACGAAACTACGAACACTGCGGCCCGGCGTAACCGGAACGAGATGTATGCGAAGGTCATGTTCAAGCCCACCAAGACTGCGGAGATGATCCAGCTTGACTTCGTTATTCTCAACCAGCAGACCAGCTTCAGTGAGCTGTAGAAGGTTGTCTAACACACTAGGAGGAACAAGATATGCCGGAATTCATAAGTGCGGATCACATAGCAGCCCAAAACGGTGCGTTCGAGCCCCAGCGGAAGAACAATTTTACGCTGGTGATTGCGATCGACCAGAACAGGCTGCTCCAGCGGTCGTTGGACTCGTTTCCGCTTCCGAAGGAAGCAAACGAGGAGGTGGCTGTAAACTATGCAAATGAGGTCAGGAAGGTCGCCGGCAGGGCGGTGTTCGAGAATCTCGAGCTCGTCCTTAAGGACTTTGCCGATCAAGGTATCGGGCAATTGCTGATCGCCTGGAGACGGCAAGTGTATGATCCTTCTAACGGAAAGATCGGGCTGGCGAAGGACTACAAGAAGAGCGGGGAGGTCGTCATGTTTGCTCCGGACGGCACCTTGCAGAGGACCTGGACTCTCATTGGCTGCTGGCCGAGCAAGCTCGACCCCGGGGGCGGGGATATGAACGCCAACGAGAACAACAAGATCTCGTGCACTCTTACGATCGACAAAGCAATCCCAGGCAAGGCTGGTTCGAAGAGCTCGTCTTCCAGCGGGCAGCAATTTGGTGGAAACACGGCCAGAGGGTCGTTGGTTGGACAGGGTTCAATTCTGGCCTAAGTACGAAACACGGAAGGAGGCTGAACCATGGCACAGGAGAAAACCTCGGCGCCTGCCGCGGCGAAGGAGTTGCCTAAAGGTGCAGCAACACGTAGTCCTTACTCGATGGAGGTAACTCTGCCGAGTAGAGGCAAGTTCTACGGAAACGCTCTTCCTGACGGAAAGGTCTGGATTCGTCCGATCACCGTCGCAGAAGAGAAATTGTTTGCCAGCAACACGAACGCAACGGATATTGCGGACAGAGTGCTCGCCAGGTGTATTGAGTCAGAGTGCATTTCTCTTCAGGAAATGCTTCAGACTGACAAGTACTACCTTCTTCTGACTCTGCGCTCTCTGAGTTACGGGTCAGATTACCCGCATAAGATCAAGTGCCGATGCGGGAAAGAGTACGTCCATAAGATGACAGTTCCTGATGGGCTGATGCTCAAGATGGCGACAGAGACTGACGTCGAGCCGTTCGAGGTCGACCTGCCGATGGTGAAGAAGAAGGTGACATTACGGTTCCTTCGAGGCAAGGACGAAGACCTAGTTGACCAGTACATCGCGCAACTCGAAGGAGCAAATGCAAATGATGGCGATCCGGGGTATGGGTATCGTCTGTCTTTACATATCGTCGCGATCGACGGTGCTGAGCCCAGTAGTCTCGAGCGACTTCGCTTTGTTGAAAGCATGCATGGCAGAGACTCTCAGACGATCCGTCGGGCGATAAGCGTAAGAGAGACAGGCGTCGATCTAACCTTGAAGGCAGTTTGTCCCTTCTGTCAGGCAGAGTTCGAAACGCTCCTGACTCTGACCCGCGAGTTTTTTCGCCCGAACGTTTCCTAGCGGTCGTGAGTTTCTGACTGCTCGGTACAAGCGTCAGTTGGCGTTGGCGATCGGAGGAAACGTGACAATCACCGAGTCATCAGCGATGACCATTCCTGAGTTCGAGCACTTCGAACGTGCTTTCAACGAGTTGATGGAAGAGGCAAGAAAGGCTCAGGCAAAGTCAGGTTCGTACGACGCACCTTCGATGCCGGGAACGCTCGGTAGGGCGAGGATTCACTGATGGCTGAAGAACTTCTAACTGAGCAGATCTTTAGGGCAAAGTTTGACGACCAAGTAACAGGTCCGGCCCAAGAGGCTGTTGACAAAGCGAGGAAGATGTTTGAAGACTTGGCCTCTTCAATGAAGGCAGAGATCAATTCTGTGCGAGGTGGGGCAGAAGGCGGTCCAAAGTTGTCAGGTACATTCAGAGCAGAAGTCACGCCCGGGGCTGCAACAACAGCGTCAGCTTCAATTGGGATGACTGATGATTTTCGAATATCAATGATCTACCTCGGTAAGGCTCTTCTCGGAATAGTCCAACTTCTCAGAAAGGCTGAGGGGAAAAAGAAACCAGAGGAAGAAGGGGGTACTCTTGCTGAAAAGACAAGGAGATGGGCCGGATTCAAGGAACTGGCAAGATCTTTCAAAGATGAGATGCACAAGAATTTTTCTCTCATCAAGGGATTCTTGGTCGGTACAATACTGGGCCCGGCAATAGAGGAGTTCTTTGCGTTTCTTGAGCCTGTTATCACACCATTCATCGAGATGTTTAGGTCACTGATCCGTCATCCTGAGGTGAGAAAGTTCTTGGACTGGATCACCATAAAATCACAAGAGGCGGCTCGTTCGCTTACTCGAGTATTCGGCCTTTGGATTGAGAAGCATGTTCCGAGGATCACGAAGTGGCTTCAAGCTGAGCTTCCCCGTTGGTGGGATGAGTTCATCGCTCGTTGGAAGATTCGCGGCAAAGAAATACTGGATTGGATTTCAAACTTTTACGAGAGGTGGATCAAGCCTGTTGTTAAGGCTTTTCAGGACATGAGCAAAGTTCAGATTGGGGGACAATCACTGGCGGCCTGGATTTTCGATATTGGTATTGCACTCTTTATCATCGGGCAACTCTTTGGGTGGATGCTTCCTCTGGTTATGATGTTAGGAAGTGGGCTAGGCTGGCTGTTCCGTTCAGCGCTGATACCATTGGTTCGGTTTCTGTTCTTGACACCCTGGGGTTTATTGATTGCGGGATTGTTGGCACTCGGATGGGCAATTCACAAACTCGTTCCTGGAGAGGATTTTCTGGTGAAGTTGAAGAACGCTGGACTGATCATCTGGGACTACTGGAGTTGGTTATTCACGAATCTAGGCGGATTCATTGCACACTGGGCAAAAGGGTTGTGGGGGCGGATTACTGGCCGCGGCGGTGAGACAGGAGAATACAAGTGGACAAAAAGGGAGTGGGAGCATCTTCCGATTGAGAAGAAGGGCGGTGGCCTTACAGCTGAAGGCGCTGCGGCTGCGATCCCGATCGAGCCGACTCTTGAAGGAATGGCTCCTGAGTGGTTAAAGGGTATGTTGCCCGGAGCTACCCCTTCCGTCTCGGGTGCAGAAGGGTCGTCAGCAGGAAGAGTGGAAGATCTGCTTTTGAACATCAATAACACACTGAAGGGCGGATTCACGGATACTGCTGACGCGCTTGTTGGCGGCGGAAAAGATCTTGATTTCGGAATGGATCTTGATTGGAACCCTGCATGAATGACAACACAGCAGGTTCAGCAAGGTTGCGAATCAGCGCAAAGGGGATAACCCTCGACTTTGAACTCGAGCAAGGGTTCAGTGATGGGTACGAGAATCGCTTTGAGGTTCCTGGAGAGACCAAGCAGAGGGCGTCGAATCCGAAAGGTTATGACTGGCGGGGCGGCAAGTTCAAGCCGATGCGAGTTGAGATCAATCTTGTCGTGGGTGTGCAGAACGCAATTCAAACTCCGGAGAAGCTCAAAGAAGTCGTTCTGGCCTTTTTCAAGATCGCTCTTCCCGACAACGTTGAGACTATTCGAACACCGGTTACTGTTCAGGTAGGATCTTGGTTTAGTAGAATCGGATACATCGTAGATTTGACTGTGAAGTGGGACGAGCCATATGATATTGATACCGGGATGCCTTACCGAGCCAATGTTCAGTTTGAGTTCATCGCTGACTTCTACAACAAGGAGTCAGATCTAACTCTTGACAAGAATCCAAAGTCGGCAGATTTTGACTTCCAGTTTATAGGCAAGGCGCGAGGAGGGGGGACGCCCGCCGCGTCTTGGTAAGGAGCCCGGTAAATGATCAAGCATCTTGAAAAACGAGTTGTTGTTGACAACAGGTACGCACTGACTGATATTCATGTTGACGATTTCGTGGGCCCCGGCCGTCGCCGCTATGGCTTGTGGAAGGCTCCGGCGATCAAGACACTTCCAGAGCTCCCTCTGAGCGAAGGTACGTACTTTAGGTACACAATCACTGCTGCAGATATCGGACGAATTGATCTCATTGCTTGGAGACACTATCAGGACGTGAATCTCTGGTGGGTCATTGCCCGGTGTAACGGGATTGCGAACCCGTTTGAGGATTTGGTCATAGGGCGGGTTCTTCTGATTCCATACAAAGCGCTGGTGGTACAGGCCATCGAGCAAGGTAGAACTTTCGTATGATAATTGCTGATACTGTAGATGTTCAGGTGGGTGGCAACACTGTGAATTTTCAAAAGGTGGGTTCGCTTTCCGTTCGAGTATTCGAATCGATCTATGGCAAGTCTCAGTATCATCTTCGCTTTATGGACAGGGATGCGTCGCGGTGGAACAAGATCGCACAACAGACCGATATCTTAGTGAATATACGAATAGGTGCTGTTACGAACGTTGACACAAAGGGATTTTGGTCGAAGTGGAAGGAAGCAAGAGTTACAGGGTTGAAGCTTGTGTCGACCGCGGACAAGATTGATGTGACAATCACTGCCGAAGACGAGTTTTTTGACTTCAAAAGAAGGGCCACTCAGCGAGTCTTCATCAAGAAGTCCATTTCGGAGATGATCGAAGCTATTGCCAAAGAATACATTCTTGATACTGACCTGATTGAGACCACTGACAAGTATACACTTCGGCAGGGATGGATGACTGATTTTGAGTTTCTTACCGAAGAGTTGCTTCCTCGAGCGCGGGCAAAGAATCCTGAGGAAGTTTTTCTTCTTTACATCAGACAGGATAGCCCCCCAAAGTTGGTTTTTACTTCGCTGGATAAGCAATCGCGGTCAGGAGAACCAAAGCTGAAGTTTCGTTGGGAGCCCACCGGGGCGTCGAAATCCGAGTTTGATCCTCTTGGCAGAGCATTCATCACTGAGTATACATCTACAACTAAGTTGGATCCCTCCAACTTCGGGACGAAAACAGTGACATTTGATGTGAATAAAGCCCAGGGTGTTCCTTACATGGTTTCCTTTCTTGCGAATGATAGTACTTACAACTATCCACTACTCGGAGCAACAAAACCTGACCCGGTATCGCCCCTGCCCGCAAAAGTGCAGAGCATCTTAATGGACGCTCTCGATCTTGACTTTCCAACTGAGCTCAAGACACGAACAGATTGGAAGTTGCGAATGAATGAGCGGGTAGCAATTTCAACTCTACTTCTTCATGCCGCACAGATTGGTGAGATAGCCGAGATTGACGCAAAGGTTGTAGGCGGGCAGAAGCTTTTCAGCTCAGGAAGATATCTGATCTACGCGCTGTATCATATCATTTCTGGTAGAGGTTCGAAAACACTGACATTCTTGGAGCGTCGTGGTACTGTAAAGGGAAAATAATGACCCCACAACAATTTCTACAACTACTCAGACAAAGGAAAGTCAAGTACAAGGTGGTTGATCGTTATGTAGATGTAGAAGGTGACTGTAACATAGGT
>Ga0315275_10000247_pt1 | contig 44655 bp, 45 predicted proteins | sample YL17G03_0_MG_FD_205557 | JGI IMG/M metagenome (GOLD analysis project Ga0315275, IMG submission 205557) | Sediment microbial communities from Yellowstone Lake, YNP, Wyoming, USA - YL17G03_0 | ecosystem: Environmental > Aquatic > Freshwater > Lake > Sediment | place: USA: Wyoming | collected... | reverse complement strand
CGCTCCGGATGCGGCTGCGGCTGATGGGCGCCTTCGCCCACCACGCTGCCGCCAATCGCGCCGTCTTCGGCCAACTCGCCCGCTGGCACCTCCTTCCAGAAATTACACACAATACTTGACGCTACCGGGTTCATCGTGGCCCTCGTCGCGACCTTCATGTTCCAGTACAATGTGGGCTTCAACTTTACGGACGGGTGGGCCACGCAGATGCTGCCGGCGATTTCGTTTAGCACGCTGACGGCCCACATCGACGCCCTGAACGCCCGCGGTGACCTGGCCCACGTGACGGGGCTTCAGGGCCTCGACTCGCTGTCGGCGATGAGCCCGCAGGGCAAAGACCTCCTGTGGCTCGGTATCGGCGCGGCCCTTGTGATCGGGTGTGCCGTGGCCCGCCTGCGCCTGTCCTGGTGGTACCTTCATCCGGTCCTGTTCCTGGTGTGGGGCACGTGGGCGTGCCTCGTGCTGTCGGAATCGTTCCTGGTCGGGTGGGCGATTAAGACGGTCCTCGTGCATCTGGGCGGCGTGAAGTCCTACCAGTCCGCCAAGCCTTTCATGATCGGCGTGATCGCCGGAGAGTTGGCGGCCTGCATCGGCTGGATGATGGTCGGCGTGATCTACTACATGGCCACGAACAAGATTCCCGTGACTTACAGGATTCTGCCGGGGTGACTCATCCGGCAACGAAACACGGCGCGGCGTGCTGGTCCAAATCCTCTGTCCAGCCTGTGTAGTGCCGGTTCGAGCGGGTCGAAACTTACTTACCAGGATATCTGTTGCCGCGCCTCTGCGCTCTTCCTACACACATTGAACTTTGAACTATCCTTTCAGCGCTCCCGTGCCGACGCCGCGGATGAAGAACCGCATGGTGAAGATGAAGAGGACGACCATTGGGATGGAGGCGATGGTGTAGGCGGCCATGGCAGGTCCCCACGCGGGGACGTAGGCCCCCTCGAGGCGATATAGGCTGACGGAGATGGGGAGGCGCTGCGGGTCGACGATGATCAGGTACGGGAGCAGGAAGTTGTTCCAGGAGCCGATGAAGGCGAGGCAGGCCAGGGTGGCGATGATGGCGCCGTTCATCGGGATGACGACGTGCCAGATCTGCCTGAGCGCCCCCGCGCCGTCCATCTCGGCGGCCTCGAAAAGTTCCTCGGGGACGTCCTCGATGAAATTGCGCAGCAACCAGATGGTGAAGACCTGGCCGCCGGCCATCCCCGTCAGGATCAGGGCCGTGTATGAGTCCAGCAGGTGCATCTCGCGGAGAAGGACGAACAGGGGGAGGAGGTTGACGACCGTCGGCATGAGCATGAGGACCATGAAGGCGGACCAGAGAAGGTTGTGACCCGGCAGGCGATAGCGGGCGAAGACGTAGGCCGCAAGCAGCGCCACCGCCAGGACGCCCACCGTGCTCATCACGGCCAGGTAGATCGTGTTCGGGATGGCGGCGCCGACGGCGTCCCAACCGGTGGAGTAGTTCTCGGCGTGCATCGGCGAGGTCGGCAGCCACGGCTGGCGGTAGAACTCCTTGTTGTTCTTGAATGAGATGTTGAGCGTCATGTACAGCGGGAAGAAGGCGAAGAAGAGGACCGCCAGGATGAAGGCGTGCTTGACGAGCTCCTCCGAGCGGCCGCGGAGCATCTTGCCGCGGATATACCCTGTCACAGCGTCGGTCATTTTTGCACCCGCACGTAACGGTTGTTGATCATGGTCAGCACCGCCGTCAGGACAAACAGGAAGAGGCCGATGGCGACGGCGTATCCTGCTTCCATGCTCGAGAATGCCTTGTTGAACATGTAGAGCCCCGGGACCATGGCGGCGCCGTTGGATCCGCCGGAGTCGCCCAGAAGGATGAAGATGAAGGCCCAGCCCTGGAGCGTGCCGATGACCATGAGGATCAGGTTCAGCCGCACCTGCGTCAGGATCAGCGGGAGTTCGATGTTCCAGAACTTGCGGAACCAGCCGCAACCGTCGATCTCGGCGGCGTCGTAGATGTCCTGGCCGATGTTGCCGAGGCCGGCCAGGTAGAGAAGCACGGAGATGACGCCCACCCACGGGAACCCCCAGAAGATAAGGGCGGGGATCAGAAGTTCGGCCTGGCCGAGCCACGAGGGCGCGCTCGTCGAGAAGGCCCCGGTGGACATCGGCCACACGAAGACGCCCAGCAGAAGCGCGCCTGCCACGATCGTGAGGGTGGCGCCGATCCACTTGTAGCCGTTCTCGCGGCGGGCGCCGACGATCCACAACACGATGCCGATCGCCAGCATCGCCAGGATGCCGTATGTCAGGGGCGACAGGGCGGCGCTGACGGCGGGGAGGCCGGTCGAGGAATCGAGCCACTGAAGCACGGTCATCAGGCTGAACTCCCTGCCGCCCACGGAGACGCCGCTGTTCAGAACCGCGTTCAGGACGCCGACCGTCGGGTCGTAGAAGTACTTCCAGATGAGGAGTCACACCATGTCCGGGATGATCATCGGTATGACGAACGCGACGCGGTAGAGGTAGCGCCAGCGTTCGCTGGCCAGCCGGTGGATGACGACGGCGGTGATGATCGAGGGGACCATCTTGACGAGGTTGGCCACGATGAGGATGGCCACCACATAGAACGATCTGTGGAGGATCTGGTCGTGTAAGGCCCGGGTGAAGTTCTCCCAGCCGATGTACTCGGAGATGTCGTCGCCATTCCAGCGGAAGAATGCATGGTAGGCGGCGCTCACGGCGGGGTAGTACTCGAAGAGGCCGATCAGTGCGATGGCGGGCAGTATGAGGAGGTACAGGCCCCAGCGATGCCGAAGTTGTCGGAAGGTGACGACCCTCACTTGGCGTCCTCCTTCTTCTTGCCTTCGAATCGCGCCTTGGCCTGCTCATACTGGGAATACTCGACGGCGCGGCCCTCCATGCGCCGGACCTGGCCGAGCGTGAGGGCCAGAAGGTTGCGTTGGACATCGGGCTTCATGCCCTCGCGCATCGCCTTGGCGCGGGCCTGGGTCAGGGCCATCTCGGTCTGGACTCCGGCCGAATAAGAGTTCCTCCAGTTGGTCATGAAGTCATCGAAAGCATACTGCGCGAAGTCCGCTTTGATGGAGTGGATGAAGTCCTTGTAGTGCTTGTCAAGCCACGGGTCGAAAGGCACTCCCTCGGCCGGAATGGCGCTGATATAGGCCATGTGCTTCTGGCCGTATCGGATGTTCGTGTCGGGTCCGATGCCGATGTCCCACCAGGCCCAGTAGACGCCGACGAGTTGGGGCTCGAAGTTGCTGAGGAGTTCGTCGGTCTTGGCGCCCCTGATGGCGGGGAACCACCGCCACTTCGCGTTGACCTCCTCGTTGATCTTGAGGCTTGTGAGGAACTGCATGAAGTCGATGGCGATTTCCGGATGCCGGCTGAACTTCGAGAGGCCGAACATGGCGCTCGCGCCAAACCCCGCCTCGCTGAGGCGGTACTTGATGGCGTCGTAGTACTTCTGGCCGGGCGTCGGCACGGGGAAGTCGAAGATCATGATCTCGAAATCGCCTTCGACCTGCTGCCAGACGCTGCCGGCGTCCCAGGTGCCCGTTGCCATCATGGCGGCGTTGCCCTGGGCGAACAGGAAGGTCGCCTGGTCGCGCTTGGCGGAAAGGAACCCGGGGTTGTAGTAGCGCGAAAGTTCATACTGCAACTTGTGTGCGGCTTCCCAGGAGGGGTCGGTCTCGATGTCAATGTTGCCGCCCATCTCGGCCAGGAGGCGCTCGCCGGTGCTGACGTTGCCGTCGAGGTCGACGTCCACCTTCTCGAGGAGCGGAAACATGCCTGCGGCCATGTAGTTCCGCTCGAACCAGCCGGCGGTGTAATCGCTGCCGGCGATGGGGACGAGTTTCAGGCGGTTGGCCTTGGCGTAGTCCTTGATCTTCTGGCACAACGCGAGGAACTCGCCGAGGTTCTTGGGCGGCTCAGTGCAGTTGGCGGCCTTCTTGAGGATGTCCTTGTTGGCGAAGATGCGGACAGTGAAGCACTAGGTCGGAACGCCGTAGTAGTCCTGGAGTTCGCCGAAGTACCCGCCCATCATGCCGTCCATGTAGGTCTCGCGCCACGGCAACCCCTCCAGATCGGTGCCTTCGTTATATGGGTTGGGCCTGTCAACTATGTCCGTGATGGGAACGAAGTAGCGGACGACGCGGTTGGCGAGGTCGGGGCCGAACCTCAACTCGATGAGGTCGGGGGCGGTGCGGCCGATCAGTTGAGTCTGGACCCACTGATTGTAGGCCCGCTCGTGGATGTCGATCTGCTGGACAGAGACGTCCGGGTGGAGTTTCTCATACTCCCGCATCGCCTCGTTCATGCCCTTGACGTAGCCGCCCTCAAGTTGCCAGTGAACGAGGCGAATGATCTTCTTGTCCTGCGTCAGGCTGAGATCGCTCTCCGGGCCGAACGTTCGGACGACGACCACCACGACGGCCCACGCGAGCGCGCCGCCGAGGATCGCGAAGCCGATCCAGTTGCGGATACGCTCCGACCGCTTCCGGCGTCGTTCCATGTCAATGGCGGTCATTGCTGCGCCTCCGCAAGGGCAGAACTGAGCTCGGGTATGTCGTCCCTGGGGGGCATGCCCGCGAGTTTGCGGCACCGCTCGGCGGCCAGTTTCGACACGAAGAACTTGCCGTCGCGCTTAATGTCGTACACCAGTTTCTCGTACCACTTGACGGCCAACGGGTAGTCCTTCAGCCGCTTTTCACATACCTGGCCGAGTTTGTAGTAGAGCGTGGCCCTGTCCGCCAGGCCAGGGACGCCGGCCTCGTCGGCGCGGGTCCACCAGTCCACCGCGCGGCGCCAGTCGGCTTTGCGCTCGTAGCGGTCGCCCAGCAGGATGAGCATGGCAGGGGCCAGGTAACTCTTCGGGTGGGCGGCGATCCACTTCTCCAGAATGTCGGCGCCCTGGTTCTGCGACGCGTCGTCGCCGATCTTCTCCAGGTACGTGAAGCCAAGCCGAAGCACGGCCTCGTCGGCCGCCGGATGGTTCGGGAAAAGTCTTATCGTCTCCTCGTACAGCCTGCGGGCCTCCTTGAGGTCGCGATCCTTTTCGTACTCAGGAGTGTCGGCGATCCGCGCTATAGCCAGGTACGCCCACGGCGCAGCGGAGGTATCGGCATACTCGCTGATGATCTGTTTGAGGAGTATCTTGGCCTTTTCGACGTTGCCGCTGGGTTGGCGGATCTGCCAGAGAACCGCCAGGGCGAACATCGCCTCGGATTTGACTTGGCGGTTGTCGGCCTTCTTCTGGACGGCCTCGAGGACTTCCTGTGCCTTGGGCCAGTTGGCGTAGCGGAGTTCCGACCATCCCTGATCGAGCATGGCTCGCGTGGGGTCGTTATTCCTCCCCTCTCCCCACTGCGGGACAGGGGATGGGGGGGGAGGGGGAGGGCGGAACCTTCGCAGCGGCGCCGACGGACTTCGGATCGGGCTGCTCGGCGGCCCGCGCGAGAATGCAAGGCGCGGCGAGGAGGATGGCGGATGCCAGGATCAGGGCGGCGCTTCGGCGGCTTCTTTGACGCATAGGCGACCTTGTCCTCCGCATCGCGCTCCCGCGGCTGGAGCCGGCGCAGCCGCTCACGGCTGGAAACGGCGCGCGCCACACGGTGGCGGGTGAAGTTTACCAGTTCGGATGCCAGCGCGGAAATAAAAAACAGGCATAGTTGGATGGCCCAGCGATGACGCCGGAGAAAGAAGACGCGGCGGGTCACTCGACCCGCCGCGCGCCCTCGATCTGTGTCAGCCGCCCCTTGGCCAATGTCGCCACCACCTTCAACCGGTCCCGCTCTTTGCCGCTCATCCGCAGTTCCACTCCTTGTCCTCCCTCGGGGGCAGCCCCGAAAAGAGGACAATTCTACTTTGATGATCTATCAAAAAGACTTTAACCGCAAAGGACGCAAAGATCGCCAAGATTTTTTTATAAAAAAAGAGGCCGTTCTTTGCGCTCTCTGCTTCACGAGCCTGCGTAGCGTTTCGCAGAGCAGGCTTAGCGTTCTTTGCGGTTCATTCTGTTAGAGGTTCTTTGCGGAAACCGGACATTATCACTTTGCGGCGGCAGGAGCGTGAAAGGGCTTGCAGAATCATTGAAGCGAGAGACAATCAAGGGTCAGAGGCCCACGGCGGTTGTGGGCAGGGCCATCTGGGAAATCCCGGATAGCATCTGGCGAGGGGCCGCACCAGGGAGTGGTTCTGCATGGCCAGCATCTGCCGGACGTCCGACTGGGACCAGTACCGGATGGACTACGGCCGTCCGCACGAGGTCCTGGAACCGCCGCAGGCCGAAACCGCCGTCGTGGCCGACGCCCTGGCGTCCCTGCGCGACGCCGGCATCCTGCCTCACACCGACTATGACGGCGCGAAGTTCCTGGCCCACCGGCAGGCCGTCCGCAACCTCTTTGAGATTCCCTGGACCGCCATCACGCCGCGCATGCAGCGACTGCTCTACGCGATAGGGGCCATCCTGCAACCGGCAAACCTGATGGCGGCGGGTGTCTTCTGCGGCAACACGTTTATCTCGTGCGCCGGGGCCGCCGTGGGACCCGGGGCGTGCTACGCCGCCCGGACGCTCGTGGGCGTTGAGATCAGGCCCGACGTGGCGGCGCGGGCCGAGCGGAACGTCCGCCGCATCGACCCCACGGGAACGGCCCGCATCGTCGCCGCCGATGCCGTGGACGTCGCCCGCGACTTCGCCGAGCCGCTCCACCTTCTGTACCTCGACGCCGACGGAACGGGCCGGCGCGGCAAGGGGGTGTACCTGGACATCGTGGAGGCGTGCGAGGACCGCCTTCCGCCGGGGGCCGTGGTCCTCGCCCACAACAGCGTCAACTGCGCGGGCCAGTTGGCGGATTACCTGGCCCACGTGCGAGATCCGGCCCACTTCCGCGCGAGCGTGAACGTCATCTTCGACCCGGAGGGGCTGGAAGTCTCGGCAAGGTAGGCCGGGCCTTGCCGCTCCAACGTCTTCGCGGAACCGTGTGGTCCCATGCATCACGGATCGGCCGTTTCTCCACATTACTTTTGCGAGGCTCAATAAGACACCGGGAATCGGTTTGTCGAAACGCCAAAGCCCGGTAGAATCGTGAACATTGCTGACGGTGGTCTTCAGCGAGCAGTCATCCGGCAAACGTCGGTTGACGATCCGCCGAACCGTCGTTATCATCCGGCCAGACCGGAAGGATCGGCGGGTCGCCTAAGGAAGGCCAAAGTGGCGAAAGAATTCAAGACCGCGTTCATCGGATGCGGAAATCGGGCGAAGGAACACGTCGCGGGAGTGCTCGCGGAGAAACGCTGCCGGGCCGTTGCCGTGTCCGACCCGAAGGCCGAGGCCGCGGAATCGCTGAAAGAGGCTCTGGGGGGCCGACCGAAGATCTACACGGACCACAGGAAGATGCTCGAGATCGAGCGGCCCGACCTCGTGATCTCCTGCCTCTGGACCCGTCTTCATCTGCCAGTCTTCAAGGACTGCGTTGACGCGGGCGTCAAGGCCGTGCATTCGGAGAAACCCATGGCGCCGACCTGGGGCGAATGCCTCGAAATGGCCGGGCTCGCAGAACGGAGCGGATGCCGGCTGACGTTCTCGCACCAGAGACGCTTCGCCGCAGGCAACCGGCTCTTCCGGCGGATGATCGCGAAAGGCCGCTTCGGAAAGATCCTCCGCATGGACCTTTATTCCCCTCCCAACCTCCTCGACTGCGGCACTCACACATTCGACCAGGCCTTCAGTTTCAACGCGGAACAACCGGTCAAATGGGTCTTAGGCGCGGTGGACACGCGGAAAACCCTGAACTGGTTCGACGTGCAGTCCGAATCAACGGCCGTCGGAACGCTGTTCTACGCGAACGGCGTCCGCGCGGTCATCCAGTCCGGCGGACCGGACATGGACATCTGGGGCGGCATCCGGGTGACCGGCACCGAGGGATTCATCGAGGTCTTCTGGGACGGCAATCCCGGCCAGGGCCGGATTTACGCCGAACCCGGATGGAGGCCGGACCCCGTCGCGGCTGACCCGCCGGACCAGACGGTCCGCATGGTCAGGGACATCGTGGACTGCCTTGCGGCAGGAAGGGAATCCGAGATTTCGTACAAGAGGGCGCTCGCGGCGAGCGAAGTCATCTTCGCGTTCTACGAGTCCGTGCGCAGACAAGCGCGTATGGACCTTCCCCTGACGGGTGTTTCGGACAATCCGCTCCACGCGATGCTCGAGGCCGGCCGGCAGTCTTGCTAAGAGCCTCTAAGTCGCACGCTATGCCATTTATTGCAGGGGCAGGTCTTGTGCCTGCCTGCTATGACCCAATCTTAAGCACGCGATAATTCTTATCGGGCGACCACGAGGGTCGCCCCTGCGAAGAGAAGGAGAATGCCATCAAGAAAGCGAACATGGGATTGATCGGGCTGATGCAGCAGGAATACCAGCGCGACCTCTGGGGCGCGCTGGAGAAAATCGCGGCGATCGGATATAAAGGCATCGAGGCCGGACCTATGGAACTCCTCAAGGGAGACGCCGCGTCGAACCTGAAGAGGTTTCACGGCCTCGGACTGAAGGTGCTCACGGTCAGCGCGAGCCGGGAAGGACTGCGGGACGGCCTCGACAAGATCATCGCCCAGGCCAAGGCCCTCCAGGCGCAGCGCGCCACGGTCTGGTGGGGCCCCTGCGATTCGAAGGACCAGATCCTCAAGGACGCGGATCTCTACAATTCCGCGGGCGCGAGGCTGAAAGCCGAAGGCATCACGCTCTGCTACCACAACCACGAGCACGAGTTCAGAGCCGTTTTCGACGGCGTCTACGCCCTGGACCTCCTGGCCGTCCATACGGACCCGCGGAACGTCTCCTTCGAACTGGACGCGGCGTGGATCACCTTCGGCGGCGAGGACCCAGTCCGCGTGCTGAAACGCATGGCGGGCCGCGTTCCCGCGATCCACGTCAAGGACCTGTCGCGCCTGGACCAGCGCGACCACTTCACGACTGTCGGCACCGGCGTCGTCCGCGTCAAAGAGGCGGTCCAGGCCGCAATCGAGACGGGCGTCGAATGGGCGGTCGTCGAACAGGACAGGCTCCGCAACCTGCGCCCTGGAGACGATTACCGCCGCGTATCTCCACCTGAAAGAAGCCGGCCTCGCGAACTGAGGGCCGGCGCCATGTTGAGGGCCTCGTTTCTCCGCGCAGTTGACGGCGCCGCGGACGGGTTTATAATAGGCTGCCTTTGAAGCGCTCGAGAGCCGCAAGCCGTCGCTTTGCGAACCGCCTGAGCCGCGCGACGCGGAAAGGAGCCTCCGGTGCTTTACTACGACAAGAACACCCAGTCGTTCTACACGGACCTTAAGGCCCCCAAACTGGAGGATGTCCCCGAGGCGAACCTCTATCGCGACATCTTCCCGTACAACCAGTTTCCGAAGATCCCGTTCACGCACGAGCGCGTCCCGACGTTCATCCCCGAGGACACTTTCATCACGGACACGACGTTCCGCGACGGCCAGCAGGCCCGGCCGCCGTACTCTGTCAAGCAGACCGTGGACCTTTTCAAATTTCTGCACCGTCTTGCCGGGCCGCGCGGCCTCGTGCGCCAGAGCGAGTTCTTCCTCTATTCCAGGAAGGACCGCGAGGCCGTCGAAAAGTGCATCGAACTGGGGTACGACTTCCCGCAGGTCACCGGGTGGATCCGCGCCGTCAAGAGCGACTTCAAGATCGTAAAGGAGATGTGCCTCCGGGAGACGGGCATCCTCACGTCCTGCTCGGACTACCACATCTTCCTGAAACTGCGGCGGACCCGGAAACAGGCCCTGGAGATGTACCTGGACATCGTGAAGGCGGCCCTCGACGAGGGGATCACGCCCCGCTGCCACTTCGAGGACATCACGCGGGCCGACTTCGAGGGGTTCGTCATCCCGTTTGCCGCGGAACTGATGAAACTGGCCGAGCAGTACGAGACGCCCGTCAAGGTCCGCGCGTGCGACACGCTCGGCTTCGGCGTACCGTACGTGGGCGCCCAACTGCCGCGCTCCGTCGCCAAGATCGTTTACTGCCTCCGCCGCCAGGCCGGCGTCCCGCCCGAGTGGATGGAGTGGCACGGCCACAACGATTTCCACAAGGTCCTCATCAACGCGACGACCGCCTGGCTCCACGGGTGCTGCGCCGCGAACGGCACGCTCCTTTCGATCGGCGAGCGGACCGGGAACCCGCCGCTCGAAGGCCTCGTGGTCGAGCACGCCATGATGTGGGGCGAGACGGAGGGCGTTGATTACTCCGCCATCACGGAGATGGCCGACTATTACCGGACCGAGATCGGGTACGACATTCCGCCGCTATATCCGCTCGTCGGCCGCGATTTCAACGTCACGCGCGCCGGCATCCACGCCGACGGCCTGATGAAGAACGAGGAGGTCTATAACCCGTTCGACACCGCGCGGCTGCTCCAGCGTCCGGTCCGCATCGGCCTCACGGACAAGAGCGGCGTCGCGGGCGTCATGGCCTGGATGCAGGACCGCTTCGAGTTGCCGCAGGACGTGGCGAAAGACGATCCACGCATCCGGCAGATCAGCGACTGGATCACCGCCCAGTACGAGGAAGGCCGCGTCACCGCCGTCAGCGACGAGGAGATGGACGAGCAGGTGCACCAGGCCTTCGGCGACCTCGCGCGCAAGCCGGAATCACTCTGATGAGCGCGGCTACTTTGCGGCCGGCTTCTTACGCAGAAGGTCCCGAATTAACCGGCGCGCTGCGGCAAGATCGGTCAGCCGATCGCTGCCGCCCTCGCGTTCCACGACGAGCGCCCCGGTAAAACCGCCGCCCTCGAGCGCCTCGATGACGCCCGCCAGGTCCACGCGCCCCGATCCGAGCGGCACCTCCTGGCCCCAGACCTCCCCGGGCCGATCGGCGGGAATCGCGTCTTTCATGTGGACCATCGAGACGCGGCCGGCAAACAGGCGCGCGGCATTCACCGGATCGTCCGAACCATAGAGGATGAAGTTGGCCGGGTCGAAGTTGACGCTGATGTACGGCCGGTCGAGGTCCCGGAGGACGCTCAGGAGGACGGCGGCGGATTCCTGCCCGGTCTCCAGGCCCACCGTCAGGCCGAACTCATGGAGCGCTTCGGCCGCCGCACCCAGCCGGTCGCAGACCGCGCGATAGTGCGGCCGGCCGGGCTCCGGCAGGAAACCCGCGTGAAGCGTCACGTGGCGGATGGGGAGCCGGGCCAGCGCCCCGCCAGTGAGGCGGCACCGCTCGAGCCGCTCGGGGAACCGCGCCGCGTCCACGAATCCGCCCGTCCGCCGGATTGCGGCGATGCTCGACCAGTCTTCGCCGTCGAAACTGACTAGCCCTGCCGGCACCGCCAGGCCCGTCCGGTCGAGGGCTTCGCGGATCCGCGCGAGGCCCGCCGGTTCGGTGTCCCCCGCCTGCTGGAACGAGAATTGGACCGCGTCGAACCCGATCCGCCGCACCGCCTCCAGGGCGCCGACCGTGTCGGGAATCGCCAAGGACCCCAGGGTGCAACCAATCACATGCTTGGCCATTTTTCGCTCTTTCTCCTTTAGCCGCCGTGAGGCCTTTGCCTCAAGTCCGTCGGGCGGCTGACCCGATACCCTCGCCAGAGGGACTCATGCCGAAACTCGTCGAGCGCAGCGGCCCACTTTTCCGCCTCGGCCAACTGGCCGCAAAGGCCGGAGTCTCGCGCCAGGTCGCCGGCACCTACTGCATGTACGGCCTGATCGCCGAGACCGCGCGGACTCGCGGCGGGCAGCGCCTGTTCAGCGAGTCCGCCGTCCGCCGCATCCGACTCATACGCGACCTCAAACGCCGCTACACGCTGCGCCAGATTCGCGAAATCTTCATCCGCGACCGTCTATGACCGGCCGCGCAACGCGAGCCTCAGCCGCACCATGTTGAGCGCGTAGTTTGCGGCGCGATCGCGCACCAGGGCGCGGTCCCCCGTGAAAATCTCCCGCGCCGCTGCCGTGCCGTCGGCGTCGGCGAGCGCGAACCAGACCGTGCCGACGGGTTTTGCGGGCGAGCCGCCCGTGGGCCCGGCGACACCAGTGTCGGCCACCGCCAGGTCCGCCCCCGACTGCCGGCGCATCCCCTCGGCCATGGCGCGGACCACCGGTTCGCTGACGGCCCCGTGGACGCGCAGGAGTTCCTCGGGGACGCCCAGGCGGCGGACCTTCGACTCGTCGGAGTACGCGACCACGGCTTCCACGAGATAGGCGGAGATGCCGGGAACGCTCACGAGTTTGGCCGCCACGAGACCCCCGGTGCACGATTCGGCTACGGCGACGGTCGCGCGGCGGTCGGCAAGGGTCGCCGCAACGGCCTGCTCCATGGTGGTTTCACCTTCGCCGAAGACGGCGTCGCCGAGCCGCCCGCGGACAGAGCGCGCATCGGCCTCCAGGAGTGCGGCGACATCGTCGGGCCTGCCGAAGGCATAGATATGGACATCAATCATGCCGCCGCGGACGGCCGTGCCGACGTGGGGCCGGCGATCCGGAGCCATCAGGTCGCCCAGGCGGTCTCCGACCACCGATTCCGCCATGCCGAACGTCCGGACCGTCCGTAGTGCCATCATGCGGCCGGACGCCTCGCCGCGCAGGCTCGGCACGACCTCCTCGGCGAGCATCAGCGCCATCTCGCCCGGAACGCCGGGCATGCAGTAGACTCGCGCGCGACCGATGCGGGCGGCGACGCCGACCGCCGTGCCAACGGGGTTGGGGATCGCGCGGCTGCCGCGCGGCAGCATCGCCTGGCGCCGGTTCGACAGGCTTAAAGGGCGCTCGTGCGACCTGGCCCACGCCTCCAGATGCGCGAGCGCCGCAGCATTTTCCTCAAGGGGGACGCCCATGGCGTCGGCCAGGCCCTCGCGCGTCAGGTCGTCCAGGGTGGGTCCGAGTCCGCCGCTGGCGACGACGACGTCGGCCTCGGCGGCCGCGCGGCGAAAAGCCGACGCAATGTCCTCGCGCCGGTCGTCCACGGTCTCGTGGCGGACGACCTCCAGGCCGACTGCCGACAAGGCCCGGGCGATGTCGGCCGAGTGCGTGTCGAGCCGCAGGCCCGTCACGAGTTCCGTCCCGATGCTGAGGACGACGGCGCGCAAGGAGCGCTCCTGCACAAGAGATCTGCCACAAGCCCCCTCTCCCCCTGTGGGAGAGGGGTTGGGGGTGAGGGGGGATGAAGAACACCCTCACCCGGCCTTCGGCCACCCTCTCCCATCAAGGGAGAGGGTTCTGCTACCGTGAAAAGTGGAAGAGGATGACGTCGCCGTCGCGGACGACGTAGTCGCGGCCTTCGATGCGGACGAGTCCTTCGGCGCGGGCTTGCTTCAGGCCGCCGGCACGCTTGAAATCCTCGAACGTGACGACCTCGGCCCGGATAAACCCCTTGGCCATGTCGGTGTGAACCTCTCCGGCGGCATCGTGTGCCGTTGTGCCGCGAACCACGCTCCTGGCGGCCGCCTCCTTCTCACGGGCCGTGAAGAAGGTGATGCGATTCAGAGCGGCGTGGACGCCTAGGACCACGTCGGCGGCGTGGAGACGGTCGAGGCCCATTTCCTTCATGAACGCCGGTCGCTCGTCGGGCGCGAGGCGCGCGATCTCGGCCTCCAGCGACGCGCAGAGGGCGACGAGCGGCTGGGGCAGGCCCGCCTGCCGCGCGGCCGCGGCGGCCGGGTCGCCAGCCTGGTCCTCGCCGATATTGAGGACCGCGAGGACGGGTTTTTCGGTGATGGCGGCGAAACCGCGGAGGATGTTCCGCTCGGCGTCCGACTTGGCGACGCCGTGGAGCGGCTGCTCGGCCTCGAGGGCCTGCCGACACCGGCCGAGGAACTCGAGTTCCCGGCGGATGGCCTCGCGGTCGGGAGACGGCTTGGCGACCTGCTTCTCAAGTTTCTCCATGCGCCGGAGCGTAATGTCGAGGTCCGACAGGAGGAACTCGCCGTGCAGGACCGCCAGGTCCGCCTTCGGGTCGGTCCGGACCTTGTTGAGACCGGACCCGTATGGGCCGGGCACGCGGCTGCTCTCGAAGCCGCGGAGGACGGCCACCAGGACGTCGGCCCGCCGCAGGTACTCCTGGATAGCGGTGTTCTGGGAAGCCAGGTCGGCCCGACCGGGCGCCATGCCCGGCAGGTCGAGGAACTCGATCTGGACGGGCGTCCGTTTCGGAGCACGGTAATGGTCCGCGAGCCAGTCGAGCCGCGAGTCGGGGACGGCGACCATGGCCGCGTTGGGATGGTCCGGGCGAGCCGGGGCGGCGGCGGAGTCCACGGCACCCCCCGAGAGGGCGTCGAAGAGGCAGGTCTTCCCGGCGAGGGGCAGGCCGGTCATGACGGCGTTCACGGTAGGGGTCTCCCGAGCGATATCATGAGGAGGCGGCGTGTTGCCCTTGCCCTGCGGCTCGCCCGATTTTGTCGAGGATTTCGGTCAGGGTGGCGAGGTCGCGATCCGCGAGCGACCGGAGGGCCTCGACGACAGCCAGGATTTTGGCACGGCGATAGGCCGCGACAGCCCGGCGTCCCTTGGCCGTAATCGAGACGTCAATTTTGCGTTTGTCCTGGTTGTTGATGGCGCAGAGGACCAGTTTCTCGTCGTACCGCTGTTCGAGGGCCTTGATGACTCGCGACATCTGGGCCGGCAGGACGCCCACGTGTCGCCGGAGTTCGCCCACCGAGAGGCGCGACACGCGCTCCAAGGCATCGAGCGCGAGGAATTCGGACTCCGAGAGGTCGTAGCCCCCTTTCAGTTTTTCGCGCTGGGTCTGGAGCCAGGTGCGTTTGGTCATCTCGAAGATCTGGAGGGCCAGGCGGCTAGTGACCTCGTCGCGGTCTCTCACGGGCGGCTCCGTTTGGGTTCCAGGCCACAGCAGCCGACCCTTGTGCGGCCACCAGGCCAGGCCTGTCGGCCCGCGCGCGGGGTCGGTCCGGGGCTCGGGGGGACTGCCGCTAGGCCGGGGGCGGCGGGACCTGGCTTGTGGCGGTCGGTGCGACCGGCCGCTCGGGCTTGCGGCCGCGAGGCGGCGGCGTCACCTTCTGGACACGGTCCTTCAGCAGGCTACCCACCTTGAACTTGACGGTCGTCTTGACGGGCACCAGCACCCGCTCGAGCGTCCGCGGATTCTGGGCCATGCGCGGCTTGCGCGTGCGGACCTCGAAGACGCCGAAGTCGCGGAACTCGAGGCGATGGCCCTTGGCCAGTTCCGCGACCATCTCGTCCAGGAACCGCTGAATGATGTCCTTGACGAGGACCCGCTTCTCGTTGAGAGCATCGGAAATCCGGTCCGCCAACTCTTTCTTGGTCACAGTCGCCATGGGTACCCCCAATTCATGAAACCCTGAATCCGTCTGCCAATCGTTCCGCCGTTTCGCTCGTCAGGCCGCCGCCGCTTCCGGCTTCGCCCTTCGGGCTACGCCGGGACAGGCCCGCGACAGCCAAGTTCATGCCCCTTGTCCGTCCAGCGCTAGCGTTCCACGGATTCGAGTACGCCTAGCCGACGTGCCGTCACTAGCGGAATTGAGCAAACTTTATGCTAGGACGGTCCTTACGTTCGTGCAAGAAAAAATTTTCACCGCCTCACCGCCTCGATGCGCGCCGGCCGCGCGGCCCGGATGGGACGGCCTTCTCCTTTCCGGGCGACTGCTTTTCCTGGACCACGAGGCCCGGGTCACCGATCATGACAATGGAGTTCGGGGGAACCGAGTGTGTCAGCCACACGTTGCCCCCGATCGTGCTGCCGCGACCGATGACCGTGTCGCCCCCGAGGAGCGTGGCGCCGGGATAGATGGTCACATCGTCCTGGATCGTCGGATGCCGCTTCTTGCCGCGAACCTCGTTGGCCTTCTCGCCCATCGGAACGCTTTTTGCGCCGAGCGTCACGCCGTGGTACATCCGGACTCGGTCGCCGATCTCGGTCGTCTCGCCGATCACGACGCCCGTCCCGTGATCAATGAAGAAGTGGCGGCCGATCCGCGCCCCGGGATGGATATCAATGCCGGTGGCGGAATGGGCGATCTCGGTCATGATGCGCGGCAAGAGGGGGACCTTGAGTTCCCACAACACGTGAGCGATCCGGTAGACCGTGATCGCCTCGAGGCCCGGATACGAGAAGATGATCTCGTCGAGGCTCCGGGCCGCCGGGTCGCCGTCGTAGGCCGCCTGAACGTCGCCCTCCAGGAGCCGGCGGATCTCGGGTATCCGATGCAGCAGCGCCGCGGACGTCTCCGCCGCCAGCGCCTCGCAATGCTCGCACTCGGCCTGGGTGCGGCGGCATTCGTGCAGGATGCTCAGGTATATCTGTTCCGAGAGGACGCGGGCCACCTGGTAGATGCGGTCGCCGATGTGGAACGCGATGTTCTCGCGCGTGAAGTGGCGGCGGCCGAAATAGCCGGGGTAGAGGATTTCCTTGAGGCCCTGGATGATCTCGACGACGCGCTCGCGCGACGGGAGCGGCCGGTCGCCCAGGTGATTGATCTTCGAGACCTCATCGTATGTACTTACGATCTCGCTTATGATCGCGGGGAGTTCGTCCTCGTCGTATGGGATGCCAGGCATCTAGTCGGCGCTCCTAAACCCTGACGTGCAACATGATTATAACTCATTCTTGAGGAAGGTGCAAACCTCTTTCCGTCGCAAAATCGCCACCGCCCCAGCCTCGTTGCGGCCTCGCCGCGGGAGGCTATTCCTCCTCCTGCCTGGCCTTGGCGGCCGACTCGATGATCTGCTGCTGGACGTGGGCAGGGACCGCCTCGTAGTGCGAGAACTCCATCGTATAGGTGCCCTGCCCGCCCGTGATGCTCCTCAGTTGCGTGTTGTACTGCGACACCTCGGCCAGGGGGACCTGGACCTTGATGGTCTGGGCGCCGCCGGGGCCGGCCTCCATGCCCATGATTCGTCCGCGGCGGCTGTTCAGGTCGCCCGTGATGGAACCGAGATACGAGTCCGGCACGGTGACCGCCATGTTTACGTAGGGTTCGAGGATGACCGGCTTGGCCTTCATGACGGCGTCCTTGAAGGCGTTGCGGCCGGCGATCTTGAAGGCGACTTCCTTGGAGTCCACCGGATGGCTCTTGCCATCGGTCGCCGCCGCAAGGACATCCTGGAACGGATAGCCCGCGATGACGCCTTGCTCGAGGGCCTCGCGGATGCCTTTCTCGACCGCCGGGAGGAACTGCTTCGGGATGGACCCGCCGAACGTGTCATCAACGAACTCGAAGCCCGCCCCCCGTTCCTTCGGCTCGACGCGCAAGTAAACTTCGCCGAACTGACCCGCGCCGCCCGTCTGCTTCTTGTGGCGGTAGTGGCCGTCGGCCTTGCCGGTGATCGTCTCGCGGTACGGAATCTTCGGCGGCTTCGTGTCCACCTCCAACTGGTACCGCCGCTTCAGCCGCGCAAGGAGCATCGCCAGGTGGATGTCGCCCAGGCCGCTCACGACGAGTTCGTTGGTCTGGCGGTCGCGGGTCGTCTTCAGAGTGGTGTCTTCCTCGAGGGCCTTCGCGAGGACCTCGGAGATCTTCTGTTCGTCGCCGCGGCTCTTCGGCTGGAGCGCCAGCGAGTACATCGGGACCGGCATGGCCGGCTGCGGCATAAGGAGCGGATCGGGACCCGAGGAGACCGTGCGGCCGATCGCCAGTTCGTCAATCTTCGAGACGCCGACGATGTCACCCGCAACGGCCTGCGAAATTGTCGAGGTCTCCTTCCCCTGGACACGGAGCATCTGGCCGAACTTCGTCTCGCGCCGGTCGTCGCCGATGCGGGCCGACGAGTCGGCCGACAGTAAGCCGCTATAGACCCGCAGGTACGAAACCTTCCCGACGTACGGGTCGGCCACGACCTTGAAGACCTGGGCGCAGAGCGGACCCTTCGGGTCGGACGCCAGGGAGACCTCCGGGGCGTCGGGCTGGCTGCCTTTTCGGGCGGACCGCGGCCGGGCCTGACGCGGGTTCGGCGCAAAGCGCGCGATCACGTCCAGCAGTTCCTCGACGCCGAGTTCCTTGCGGGCGCTTGTGAAGAGGATCGGGATGAGGGTGCCCGCCTGGAGGGCCTTGGTGAACGCGCCGGCCAGTTCCTCCGGCGTGATCTTCTCGTCGCCCAGGTACCGCTCCATCATGGCTTCGTCGGCCTCGACGATGGACTCGACAAGTTCGCCGTGGGCCGCGGCCACGTCCACGATCGCGCCGGGGCCTTCAGTCCGGGCGAACGCGTCCACGACGCCCTTGAAGGCCGGGCCCTGGCCGACCGGCACCGCCAGGAGGCGGCAGTGCGACCCGAGCGTCTCGCGGACCTGCCGCACGACGTTCTCGAGGTCTACGTTCTCGGCGTCCGCGCGGTTCACGACGACCATCCGCGCCAGGCCCGCTTCCGTGGCGGCCTGGAAAAAGCGGCGGGCATGGATGTCCACGCCGGACGAGGCGCTCAGGACGAGGACCGCCGTGTCCGCCGCCGACAGCGCCCACAGGGCCGCTCCGAAAAAGTCGGCGTAGCCCGGGGCGTCCAGGAGATTCACGTGGGCGCCTTTCCACCGCAGGACGAGGACAGACGTGAAGATGCTCGCCAGGCGCTGCTTCTCCTCCGGCTCGAAGTCGCTCGTGGTGCTCCCCTCTTCGGGAGTGCCTAGGCGTGTGGTCATTCCGGCCTTGTGGAGCATCGCCTCCGAGAGTTGTGTCTTGCCCGTGCCGGAGTTCCCGACGAGGACCACGTTTCGGATCGCTTCGGTTGAAACCTCGGCCATTGCTGCCTCCAAACCCGTGCGATAGATTGACGCGCCGCGCAAGCGCGGCGGCTAAATGTGCTGGTCGCCCGCGGCATCGAGGGCGGCCTCGAGCATCAAATTCCCTTCGTAAAGCGCGCGGCCGATGATCGCGCCGGCGGCGCCGGCGGCCTTGAGGCGCCGGATGTCGGCGATTGTCGTCACGCCCCCCGACGCGATCACCGGAACCTGCCTGCCGGCAGCCTGCTCGCCGGGGCCAGGCAGGTCGGCAGCGGCCGCCTTTACGATGGCGGCAATCGCCTCGACATTCGGGCCGGACATCATACCATCCCGGATAATGTCAGTATAGATAATCGCCGCCAGCGGCAGGCCGCGAAGCGAGTCCACCAGGGTGACCGCCGCCTCGTTGGCCTCGCGCCGCCAGCCCTCGACGGCCACCCGCCCGCCGCGCGCGTCCACCCCCACCGCCACGCGCTGCGGGAACCTGGCCGCAAGGGCTGCCAGCCACGCCGGGTCGGTCACGGCTCTCGTGCCGGCCACGATCCGCCGCACGCCCATATCGAAGAGGCTTTCCGCAGACTCCGTCGTCCGGATGCCCCCGCCGACCTCGATCTCCACGGAAGAGCCGACGGCCGCGACGATCGCGCGGATCGTGCCCAAGTTCCTGAGTTCCCCTTCGCGGGCGCCGTCGAGGTCCACCACGTGGAGCCACCGGGCGCCGGCCTTCTGGAACTCCTCGGCCACCGCCACGGGGTTCTCGTCGAAGATTGTCTCCTGGGCATAGTCTCCCTGCCTGAGTCGCACGCATCGCCCGCCGCGAATGTCAATCGCCGGAAGAATGATCAAGAGTTCGCTCACGATAAAGCGCCGCCCGCCCAGGGCGGGCGGCAAACTGATTACTTGGGAGCCCAACCCTATCACGTCCGCGTCACGAAGTTTTCGAGGAGCGCGAGGCCCACGGCCTGGCTCTTCTCCGGGTGAAACTGCGTCGCGTGGATGTTGTCGGCGGAGACGGCGCTCGCGAACCAGCCGCCGTATTCCGTCCGCCCCGCGACCACACGCTCGTCGGCGGGCGCGGCATAATAGGAATGGGCGAAGTAGAAGTAAACCTCTTCCGGCCGGACCGCGCCGCCGCCGGCAACGCCCGCGATTCCTTCAAAGAGTGGCGACCCGCCCTGGGCGGGTTCCACCACGTTCCAGCCCATGTGCGGGACCTTCAGTCCGCGCTTCGCCAGTGCCGGATCGAACCTGACCACGCGTCCGCGCAGCAGGCCAAGTCCCTTCTCCAGAGGCCGCGACCCTTCTGCCAAAGGGCCGGGCTTCTCCCCGGCGTAGCGGGGCTCCGCCCTGGCGGAGCCGGGGCACGCCTCCGCGCCCGCCGCCGTCTCTTCGCTTTCGTCAAAGAGGATCTGGAGGCCCAGGCAGATTCCGAGGAGCGGCCGGCCGCGCTTGCAGAGATCGCAGATCGGCCGCACGAGTCCGCGCCGGCGCAGTGCGGCCATGGCGTCGCCGAACGCCCCGACGCCCGGCACGACCAGCCGGTCCGCCGCCGCTACCGACTCGGGCTTGTCCGAGACGATGGCCGCCTGGCCGATCCGCTCGAGCGCCTTCTGGACGCTGCGGAGGTTGCCCATCCCGTAATCTACGATGACGATCACCGCTCCCGCCCGCTCCGCCTTATGGATGGACGACGATGACGACTCGGCGGTTCTTCGCCCGCCCCGCCGCCGTGTCGTTCGACGCGACCGGCTTATAGAAACTGTAGCCGGCGGCGGAGAGCCGCTTCGGGTCCACGCCCTTCTGGACGAGGAACCGCGTCACGGCCATCGAGCGGTTGCACGAGAGGTCCCAGTTGTCCTGCCAGTCCTTCCTAGATTTGTTGATGGGCACGTTGTCCGTGTGTCCCTCGACGCGGATCTTGTCGCTCGGGTAATCCTTCTTCAGGACGGCCACGATCTTCTCAAGGACCCTCATCGAGGCGGCCTTGAGGTTCGCCTTGCCCGACTCGAAAAGGATGGTCTCCGGGAGCGTCACGGTCAACTCCTGTCCGATCATGGCGGTCTCGACGCCCTCGCCGAACTCCGGCTTGGCCCTGGCGGGCCGAGATGGCGCGGCGCCGGGCTTGGCCGCCTTGGCTTTCGCCAGGTCCGACTCCAGGGCCTGGTTCTGCGCCTTCAGGGTGTCGTTCTGCTGCTGAAGGTCCGCGTTCAGGCCCTGCGCATCCTGGAGTTGCCTCGTCAGGGCGACGTTCCGCTCCTCGAGTTGCTGCTGGCCGCAGCCTGCGGCCGTCGCGATCGCCACGCCGATCGCCAGCACCACGCCCAACCGTCCCAACCTCTCACTCCATTGCATCGCCGACTCCTTTCCTGGTCTCTCTAGCCGGGCAGTAATATTCGTGATATTCCGATCCGACCTGCCTGCCGGCAGGCAGGTTATCCGATTAGCCTGTGCCACAGGGCCTTGACCCCCGGCCCGAAGCGGGCCAGGGCCGGGTCCTGAACGAGCATCACGACGCCCGCCGCCAGGGCCAGGAACGGGCCGTACGGCATCTCGTGGCTCGATGGCGCCGCATCCGGCTGACCATCCACGTCCGGTCGCCGAAGCCCATCCTTGGGCGAAGGCGGCTCGCCGCCTCCTTCGCGCCGCAGCAGCAGAAACGCGGTCCCCATCGCCACAAGACCCGCCGCGAGGAGCGACCGGGCCGCAGGACCCGGCTCCTCGCCGGCCGTTGCCGCCGCCGCCCACACGAGGAGCGCCAAGCCCGCCACCGCCGCCACAAACGCCCCCCACCCCAGCCGCGGCGCCTCCGGTTCCGCCGGAGCCGACGGCGCAGGCGCTTCGCCCGGCGGCTCGGGCCGACGCCGTCCGCCCAGGGCGGACCAGACCCCATACGGCAGACCCAGAAACGGCCCCACCAGGAACACCAGCACCGCGGCTTCCCAACCGAGGACGCCGCCGACCGCCGCCATCAGGTATGCGTCGCCGACGCCCATCGCCTCTTTCCGGAAGGCGGCCGTTCCGAGGAACCGCGTCAGGATGATGAGGCCCGACCCGACGGCCGCGCCCACCATGGCCGCGACCACGGCGTCCGTCCGGTCCCATCCGGTCCAGTCGGCAAGGCGATGCCCGTAGGCGCCGACCTCCTGGACCGCGGGCCAGACGAGCGATCCCACGAGGCCTGCCCCGAGGGCGAAGTTCGTGACGGCGGTGAAAATCTCCTTGCGGTCGTAATCAATGACGCCCGACACCACCAGCGCCGACACAAGGACCATGTGGACCAGGTAGATGCCCGGATGGCCCGCGCCAAGCCGAATACCCGGATGCTCCAAGCCCAGCCACGGGCCGGCCTTGAAGTACGCCAGCCAGTATCCGAACCAGAGGAGTCCCGTCGCCAGTTCAACGATCATGTAACGGGCGGAAAACGCGGCCCCGCACCGGCGGCACCGACCGCCAAGAATGAAGTAACTGGCGACCGGAACGTTATCGTACCACGCGATCGGCACCTGGCAAGACGTGCAGTGCGACCCCGGCCTGACGAGGCTCTTGCCGGACGGCAACCGCCAGATGCACACGTTCAGAAAACTGCCGATGCACAGGCCCACGAGGAGGACGAAAACGCCGAACGCCCACATCGAAAAAAACGCCAGAAAGGTGCCGTCCATTCGCCGCCTGTCCCCTGCCGACCGCCCGTCGACCCGTCCTCCGCGGCAGCGTCGCTGCCGCTACGGAGGGTAGAAACATTGGGTGTCCTGTGACGCGGCAATCTATCACCGCCCCCGCAACCATGCAAGGCAAAAGGGCGGGTCGCGGGGCCTGATACATCCGGAGCGCCACCCGCTCCTTTATCCGCGCCAGGTCCTGCCGCGACATCCTCGACCTTGAGGCGAACCTGGACACGTTTTACTGGAACAACATCCGCGCCAAGACCGACCTCTCGCTGGAGCGCGGCCGGGGCCGGTGGATCACGTCCTTGGCGGACCTGCACACCAACGGCGACCTCGCGGCCGCCCTCCGGAATCCGCAGGACCTGTGCCTGGACCTCGCGACGGACCTCGCGGGCGTGCGCGCGGCCGTGGACCACGTCAACCGCTGGTTCGGGCCGATGTTCGAGGACCTCTGGGCCGCATCCGCGACGCGGGCCAGCCGTGCTCGGCCTGGACGCCGACGCTTCACGCGGGCCCGGCGTACCCGGTCTCGTGCGACTTCATCTGCATGATCTCGCCCGCGATGTTCCAGGCGACGATCCTTCCGGCCATTGAGGAAGAGGTCCGTTACCTCGATCACAGCATCTTCCACCTCGACGGTCCGGGCGCCCTGAAACACCTCGACGCCCTCCTGGCCCTCTCGGAACTCGACGGCATCCAGTGGGTCTACGGCGCCGGCCAGGGCCCGGCCCGAAAGTGGATTGATGTGTACAAGCGTATCCAGGCCGCCGGCAAGTGCGTCCAATTGATGGCCGACGATCTCGTTGACGCGAAGGCCGTCGCCGAGCACCTCAGGCCGGAAGGCGTCTGGTTCACGCCCGGCGGCAGTTACCCGCGCGGGGAGGCCGAGGACTTCATCGCCTGGACCTCCCGCTGGGCCGCAGGGAAGTAATCGGGCGTCCATCGGCGCCGGTGGGTCGCCGGCCAGCCGGCGGAGAACTCTCGCAAAACCCGCCGCCGGCTGATACCATTCCCGCCTGATGAAACGCGAGCCGCTCCATCTCGGCTGGCTCCTCGTCGTGAACGCCGTCTATTCCGTGGCGGCGGTGGTCGCAGTGCCGCTCTACATCGTCCTGATGGCGACGCGACGCAAGTACCGCCATCGGCCGTGGCAGCGGTGGGGGTTCGTGCCGAAGTTCACGAAGCGGCCACGGCGAGATCATTCGGCTGCGCCTCAAGATGACAACCGAGCGGCCGGGATGCGCCTCTGGGTCCACGCGATCAGCGTCGGCGAAGTCGAGGCCGCCCGGACATTCGTCCCCGCGCTGGCCGAGGCGATGCCGGAGGCCGAGATCGTCCTTTCCACAACGACGATGACCGGCCGCCAGCGCGCCGCGAAACTTTTCCCCAACCGCCCGCTTTTCTACTTCCCCCTGGACCTCGCGCCGTGCGTCCTGCTGGCCCTGGCGCGCGTGCGCCCGACGGCCGTCATCCAGGTCGAATCGGAATGGTGGCCGAACTTCTTTCTCCTCGCGCGGCTCTGGCGGGTGCCGGTGGTGGCCGTGAACGTCCGGATCACCGAGAAGAGCCGTCGCGGCTACGCGCGAATCCGCGGCCTGATGCGGGCGGTCTTCAACAGCACGGCCGCCATCGGCGTCCAGGCCGAGGTTTACCGCGAGCGGCTGCGGGCGCTCGGGGCCGAGGCGGACCGCATCCGCGTCACCGGCCAGATGAAACACGACGCCGTCGCGCCGGCCGACACGGTTGCCGGCGCGGAGGACCTCGCGCGCGAGGCTGGCCTTGTCGCCGGCCAGCCCGTCCTTGTCGCCGGAAGCACGGCCCCCGGCGAAGACGACGTGCTCCTTGCGGCCTACGGAGAGGCCCGCCGCGCGGTGCCGGACCTTCGCCTGGTGATCGTGCCGCGGCGTCCGGAGAACTTCGATGCGGCGGCTGAGGCCATCCGCCGCGCTGGCGCAGGCCTCCTTCGCAGATCGCTCGGTCCAGGCGTCGTGCCCGAAGGCCCGGACCCGCGGTCGCCCGTCATCCTCGGCGACACGATGGGCGAACTCATGAAGTGGTACGCACTGGCCGACATCGTCTTCATCGGCCGCAGCCTCGTCCCCCTGGGCGGCTCGAACCCGATGGAACCGGGATCGCTGGCGCGGCCGCTCCTCTGGGGACCACATATGTTCAATTTTCCTATCGAGGCCCCGGCGCTCCTGGCGGCGGGCGCGGCACGCGAGGTCTCAGGCGCGGCCGACCTGGTGGCCGCGGTCGTGGACCTCTTGACGCGCGGCGACCGGCGCCGTCAAATGGGCGCGGCCGCTCGCCAGGTCATCCGAAGCATGCAGGGCGCCACGGACCGCAACGTCGCCCTCGTGCGCGAGGTGCTTGGTTAGCCGCCGCACTTGCCTGCCCCGAGCGAAGCCTAAGGGGTGCGGCGCGGCCGTTCCGCAGCGCATTAAGGTGACACGATGAATGACCCGAATCGAAAAACCCTGATGGGCCGCGTCGAGAGCCTCGTCGTCAAACTCGGCACGAACGTGCTGGCCGACGAGCGCGGCATGCTGGACGAATCCGAGATCGGCCGCATCGTGGACCAGATCGTCGCGGTCCAGGAGGCGCGCGTCGTGCGCGTGGCGATCGTGTCGAGCGGCGCGATCGCCGCCGGCATGAGCGACCTCGGCCTCGATAAGCGCCCGCACTCGCTCCCCGAACTCCAAGCCTGCGCCGCCGTCGGCCAATCGAAACTGATGCGGATGTTCGACCAGGCCCTCCGCCGCCACGGTCGCCACGCAGCCCAGATACTCCTCGTGCGCAGCGACGTCGAGGACCGCGTCCGATACCTCAACATCAACCTCTGCCTGACGGCGCTCCAGGGGTTCCGGGCCGTTCCGATCATCAACGAGAACGACACGGTCAGCGTGGACGAAATCCGATTCGGCGAGAACGATATCCTGGCCGCCATGGTCACGAACCTCCTCAGGGCGGACCTCCTGGTGCTCCTGACGACCGTCGAGGGCGTTTACCGCGACGCGTCGCGCACGCAGTGCTTTGATGTGCTTGAGAACGTCGAACTCGCCCTGGCCGCCGCCGACTCTTCGCGCTCGGCCCTCGGGTCCGGCGGCATGGCCACCAAGATCGAGGCCGCCGCCAAGGTCGTTGCGGCCGGCGAGATGGCCGTCATCGCCAACGGGCGGCGCCCGAACGTCCTCGCGGATATCCTCGGCGGCGAGACGGTGGGCACACTGTTCGTCCCGACGCAAAAACGCCTGGGCGCGCGGCAGCGATGGATCGGCCTGGCGCGGAGGCCTCGCGGAAAGATTTTGCTCGATGCCGGCGCCGCGAAGGCCGTCCTTGCCCGAAAAAGTCTCCTCGCCTCCGGCATCACGGGCGTCGAGGGGGCGTTCGCCGCAGGCGACGTCGTCGCCCTCATCGCCCCCGAGGGGCGCGCCATCGCCCAGGGCCTCACGAACTATTCGTCGGACGAGGTCGCCAGGATCAAGGGCCTCCGCACCAGCCAGTTCGCCGCCGTCCTCGGCGAACGGACCTACGACGAGGTCGTCCACGCCGACAACCTGGTCCTGACACCCTGATCGGCGTCACGCGCCGGGCGTAGTATCGGGGTCGGCCTCGGCGTCCTCCGCCACATCGCCAGGCGCCTGCGGCCGTGAGAGGAACGTCTCGGCGCGGATGCCGTCCGGCATGAGGTCCAGCGTGACGGCGCCCACCTCGCCCGTGTGATAGCGCGCGATGCCCTGCTCCGCCAGCCACGGCGGATCGGAAAACGCCAGGACCGGCCGACCGGAGGAGATAACGAGTACTTTGGCGCCGGTCGCGCGCGCAAATCCGCCGACCGCATCAGGGTCGTGGCCGTGGTGCGGCCAGAGCATGGCGTCGGCCCGAAGGTCCGGCTCGGCCTCAAGAAGCGCCCTGATGGAGGCGGGCTCAAGGTCGCCCGTGAGGAGCAGACGCCGCGCGCCCTGCGAGACGAGGATCACGAGGGACCCGTCGTTGATCGCCCGCGTCTCGGACCGCGGTCCTCGCGGCCATACGGCCACAAGGTCCGCCCCGCGGAGTCCCGCCAGCCGGTCCCCCGCCGAGAAGAACTCGACGAGCACGCCGCGCTCAAGAAGCGCCTTGACCACGTCATCGTCGCTCCGGAGTCGCGACCGCATGAAGGTCGGCGGCACGAAGACCCGCCGCACGCCGAACCGCTCCACGATCGGCAGGATGTCCTTGAAATGGTCGAAGTGCGGGTGGCTCACGAAAATCGCGTCGAGACGCGATACGCCGCGCGACCAGAGGGCCGGAGCGGTCGCCGTCTCGGCCGCACGCACGTGCGAGAGGGCCGACCCGGCGTCGTAGAGAATGCAGCGGCCGTCGGGGAACTCGAGGAGGTTCGTATTGCCGCTGCCGACCGCAATGAACGTCGCGCGGACCGCATCGGGCGGCCGGTGCGCGCCAGTCCAGAGGAACACCGCCGCGGCAGCCATGACGGCCAACGCCAGGTGCCGCCGCTCGATGCCGAGCCGCTCGCGCCAGACCCACGCCGCCAGGAGGCCGTAGAACACAAGGAGGTGCGCCAGCGTAACTTCGCCCACGTAGAAGTACGCGCCCGGCACCCCCGCGAGGGTCTTCACGACCCAGGTGATTGCATGGCCGATGGCGTCGGGCGCAATCGCCAGCAGGTCCGCCACGGGCAGCGCGATCCAACCGAACGCCACAAGGACCATGCCGCTTACCGTGAGCGCAAAGACGAGTGGCAGGAGAATCGTGGTGGCGATCGGCGAGAGCCACCCGACCCCGTGAAACTTGTAGGCAATGAGGGGGATGGTGGCCACCGTCGCCGCGACCCCGATGATCAGCGTCCCATTGACCAGGTGCTTCAACAGGAACCGGCCGTACCAAGTGGGGCGTTCCGGAGGCGGCCCCAGTGGCCACAGATGCCGGACCGCGGTCCCCTCAATCCGACCTGCCATATACATCATTCCGAGGACCGCCAGGAACGACAGTTGAAAACTGGCCGAGAAGAGGTCGCCCGGCCGCACGAGGAGCACCAGGAGGACGCCGGCCGCCAACGTATTGAGATTCATCGGTTCGCGGCCGAGGATCCACCCGAGGCAGATGACCCAGACGAGGATGGCGGCCCGGAGGACCGGCGGTTCCATCTCGGTCATGAGAACAAAGCCGAGAACCGCCGCCGCCACCACGACGGCCGTCGCCCGCAGGCCCAGGCCGAAGGCCCTGAGGAAAATCAGGATCGGCGCAACCACCAGCATCACGTTGAAGCCCGACACGGCCATGTAATGGACCGTGCCGGTCGCCAGGAACGCGTGCTCGATTGTCTGGCCGCGCGACTGGCCGGTGTCCACATCGAGGAGTTCGCGGCGACCGAAGAGCATGGCTGCGGCCATCGCCCGGCCCTCCTCGGTCGGCAGGCGGTTCAGGCGCTCTACTGCCCACCGCCCGACCGCTCCGACCGCCCAGCGGACCGGGTCGGCGGCCGGCTTCACGACCCGGATCGCCTCCCAGTGGTCGGTCCGCAGGCGCGCCCGGACGCCCTGGGATCGCTGGTAGGCGGCCACGTCGAACGCGCCGGGGTTGACCGGCGGCCCAATGGGCAGGAGGATGCCTGTCACCTGGACGCGGTCGCCAAGACACGGCGCCGCCGCGTCTCCTTCCGGAAGCGCCTCGCGGACGACCGCCTCGACGCGTCCGCCGGCGTCGGTCCACCGGCCGTCCACCTGGGCGCGCTCGGCGTCCAAGCGGAGCGTGGAGCGCGTGTAGTAGGGAACCGTCGGCAGGAACACGTCGGCGGGCGGGGATGATTGGCGGGCCGAGCGGACCACGACGCCTTCGAGGACGACGAGTCGCGGCCCGCCGGCCGCGAGGCCGGCCAGGTCGTGCGGCGGCGGGTCCACGGCGGCCCGGTACCGCGCCGCGCCAGCCGCCGACACCAGCACGAGGAGCGCGAGGAGAAGGCGCCTATCGCGGACACCGAGGCGGAAGAGAACGGCCCAGGCGGCCGCGGCCGCGGCGGCAACGGCGCACCAGAGGAGCATCCCGCCGCCGACATATTCACCTATAAGAATCCCGACAAGGAAAGCCAGGGCCGCCGGGACCAGCGGTTCGTACCGCCGGGCCGCCGGACGCGGGACGACGACGTGTGCCTGCGTCTCGCTCACGCGATCCGCCTTCCAGCCGGTCAAACCCGGTCGCGGAGGCTCAACTGCGGGTGCTGGGCCGGAAAGAGGACGCCCAGGAGCCGTCCGGCGTCGCCCGTGACCTTCATGCGTCCGGCCTCTGCGATCTCGCGCGGGTCGTCGGCGCCGATCAGGAGTTGAGCGACGTGGTCGCCGCCGCGGACGGCGTGGGCGGCGCCGCGCCCGCCGCTGGAAACCGTCACGCGCGACCGGGCGATGGCGAGCGTCGCCGAATCCCGGCCGCCGGCCACCAGGAGGTTCCCGCGCCAGTCGGTCATGGGCGACTCGCGCAGGCGCCGCTCCAGTTCGCCGGCCATGTGCCCGAGCGTCCGGCCGAGGTTTATCGTCGCCACCATCGGCCCGCCCGAGCGGACGTGGCGCGTTTCGGCCCGGCAGGTGCCCTGGCTGAGGCGCCGGATGAGGGGCCAGGCGTCGGAGAACGTGGAGAACTGGATTTCCTGTGCGCCCCATCGGCGGCCGAGCGCCGCGAGGACCCGCAGGCACTCCCCGGCGTCGCCGCACGCCTCGATGCATTCGATTTGGGCGCCCTTCCTGAAGACGATGACGTAGCCGGCGGGGCGGCCGCGCGCGTCGGACCAGAGGTATCCGATGCTTGGACGTGGATACATACCTCGACCATAGGTCGGTTTGACGACCGTGCCGGTGGCCGCAGCATACTCGCGGTTATAGAGGCGCGAGATGTCGTCGCGGCGGACGGGGGTGAAGCGCTTCGGCCGCAAGGTCGGCCGCTCTTTCGGAAGGTCCGCCAGGCGGACCATCCAGGTCGTGTCGGACCACGCGCGAACGTAACCGAAACGATGGTAGAACTCCTCGATGCCGAAGAGGATCGAGAGGTCGTAGCCGAGCGCGCGCATGGCGGCCAGCGACGCGCGGGCCGTCCGGGCCATCAGGCCGCGTTTCCGCAGGTCGCCGTCGGTGCCCACGATCCCGATGCCGCCGGCGCGGACCCTCGCGGCGCCGATCCGCATCTGGTAATCCCAGACGCCCCAGTGCGCGACGATGCGGCCGTCCAGGAGGCCGATCCGCGACGCCGCCCAGTCATAGTGGCTGCCGAGGACGTAGCCGCGGCGGCAGAAGCGGCGGAAGGCGTAGTACCCGTTGCCCGAAAAGACCTTGGCGACAAAGTCGCAAATCTCGTCGCCGTGCCGGCGGCGGTCGGGTGCGAGCAGGGTCAGCGGCAACGCGTTCATGCGATCTCCCGAGGCTCCTCTTCCTTGCCGCACTCTACACGGAGGCGGCGGCCGTGCAAACGGTTTTCGATCCGGCGCGGCGGACTCAATCGCGCGTGCCGCCACCGCATCTAACCGCGCCATTCCTCGGCCGCGCGGCAGAGGGACTGGAAGAGTGCGCGGTGCGGCGGCTCGTCCAGCAGGTCCTCCGGGTGCCACTGGATGCCCAGGAAGAACCGCCCCGGCGCCGGGTCCTCGATGGCCTCGATTACGCCGTCGGGGCTGCGGGCCACGACCACGAGGCCGCGCCCCGGCTCGCGCCAAAAGGCCGCTTCGCGCACGGCCTGGTGATGCCTGCTGTTGACGAGAAGGCCGCCGGCGCACACGGTGCGCCCGAGAATCGAATCGGCGTTGATGGCCACCTGATGCGTGGCAGGTCGGTCGGCGCCGCCGTGGTCGAGTGTGACGTTGGGTTCGTCGGGCAGATGCTGGATGATCCGCCCGCCGCGATGCACGGCCATCTCCTGGATGCCGAGGCAGATGCCGAGAACCGGCATGCCGCGCGCCTCTGCCTCGGCGATGAGTTGCAGGTCATGCTGCTGGCGGCGGGGATCCATCGGCTTGGCCTGCGGGTGGAGCATCTCGCCCCACAAGACGGAATCCACATCTCCGCCGCCAGTCAGGAGCAAACCATCGCACGAATCCAGACGCAGGTCTGCCTTCGCTTCCTCGGTGGACGGACCGAACACGACCGGTTCGCCGCCCGCCAGGCGGATGGCATTCATATACGGAGCGTTGGGCGTCTTGCCCACGTTGGCCGTGATGGCGATGCGCGGTTTCATGGGCCACCTCGCCTGAGCACTCGGCCGGGCGTGGCGCCGGTGTGCCGGCCGTCGGCCACCACCTGGACGCCGTTGACGAAGACGTGGCGTATGCCGGCGGGCGCGGCGGCGGGCCGCTCATAGGTCGCGCGGTCGGCGATCGCCTCGCGGTCGAAGATAACGAGGTCCGCCCAGGCGCCTTCGCGCAGGCGTCCGCGGTCCGCGAGGCCCACGATGTCGGCCGGCAGGCTCGTGAGGCGCCGGATTCCTTCCGGCCAGTCCATGAGGCCCTCATCGCGCACGTAGGCGCCGAGAAACCGGGCCGCCGTCCCGTAGGCCCGCGGGTGGGCGAGGCCGCGCCCGGCCTCATCGCCCGACGGCAGGTGGCGCAGGCTCGCGTCGGACCCGATGGCCACGTAAGGCTCGGCGAGGACCTCGCGCAGGTTCTCCTCGCTCATCGAGAAGTACGTGGCTGTAACCTGGTTCTGGTGCTCGATAATCAGGTCAAAGGCCACGTCGAACGGATCGCCCTCCCCGGCCAGTTGCCGCAGGGTCTTGCCGACAGCGTCTTGAGGGCCGTCGGGGGAGACTGATGCGATCATGACGCGATCCACATAGTCGGTCTCCGGGTGGCGATGGCGCAGATCGGCGGCCAGGCGATGCCGCGTCGCCGGATCGGCCAGCCGAGCCAGTTCGGCGTCCCTGCCGCCCTCGACCGCCCAGTTCGGTAAGAGCAGTGAATCGAGGTCCGTCATGCTGGCCAGGTACGGATAGCGGTCGGCGGTGACGGCGACGCCTTCATCGCGTGCGGCGCGGAGGCGGCGGATCGCCTCGGCCGTCTTCGGCCAGTTCGCCGCGCCGGAGGCCTTCAGGTGGCTGAGTTGGCCGCGTACGCCCGCGAGGCGAAGGACCTGGAGGAACTCGTCCACCGACTCGAGGAGCCGGTCGCCCTCGCTGCGGATGTGGCTGGCATAGTAGCCGCCGGCGTCGGCCACAAGCCGCGTGAGGTCCGCGAGTTCCTCCACGTCGGCATAGCAGCCCGGCGGATAGATCAGGCCCGACGAGAGTCCCCACGCTCCCGCCACCAGCGACTCCTCCAGGAGGTGATGCATCCGGCGCCGCTCGCGACGGGTGGTCAGGCGATCGGCGTAGCCGACGACGGCGGCCCGGATGGCGCCGTGTCCGGCCAGGACCGCCCGGTTGACGCTCGAGGGGGCGGCGTCGGCCCGCGCGAAATAATCGGCGGCGGACTCCCAGTCTAGCACGAGGCCATAGGGCCGCCACTCGTCCTGGCGGCGGTCGCGGAATTCGCCCACCAGCGGAAACGGGCTCGCGCCGCAATTGCCCGACACGTCGGTCGTGACGCCCGCCAAGACCTTGGACTCGGCCCGCGGATAGACGAAGGCCGAGAACTCGCTGTGGCAATGAACATCAATGAATCCAGATGAGATCGTGAGGCCCGTCGCATCCAAGTCGCGCGCGGCGGGCGCGAGGTGCGGAGCGACGCGAGCAATGCGTCCGGCGGCAATGCCGAGGTCGGCCCGGCGAAGGCCGCGCTCGGCGTCCAGGAGCGTCGCGCCGCGGATCGTCCACTCAAGCGCCGCGGCCGCAGGGCCTTGGGTTTCGTCGGTCGTCATCGCTCGATCACAGACACGGGAACCCGCGGAGCGCCTCCTCGACCGTGGCGAAGACGGGCAATGCGTCTCCGAGGCGGCTCCGGGCGAACACCTCGGCGACCTCGCCCGGGCCGGCCACCACGGCGAACGGATACCCGCGGTCCTCCAGGTGGGCGTGGACGTTGAGGATGAGGCCCAGCGCGACGCTCGAGAGGAACGTGACGCCGGAGAGGTCGAGGACGAAGCGTTTGCCGGGGCCGGCGTCCTCGATCTCGCGGCGGAGGTCGCTGCCGAGTTGCTCGACCGTCTCCGCCAGGTACACTTCGGCCGCGCGGACCGTGAGCACCTCGGTCGAACCGTGCGAGCGGCGGCGGACGAGGCTCTTCGGGGCGGCGTCCGGCATCGGCGGTTTCCCCACGGTCAGGCGTTCTTTCGGAACGCCTCGACTGCGGCAGTCTCATCCTTATAGATATCAAATACAGTATCGAGTTTGGTGATGCGGAAGACCTCCATCACCTCCGGGTTGATGCCGGAAAGTTTCATACGGGCCTTGCGCTGGACGATCCGCCGCTGGAGGCCGATGAGCATCCCCAGCGCGCTCGACGAAAGGTACGCGACGTGTTCGAAGTCGAATAGGAACCGGTCCTCGGCCGCCCCCGCCACCAGTTCCTTCAGGCGGGTCGAGATGCGGTCAATCGTTACGCTGTCGAGGATGTGGCTCTGCCGGAACGTGACCACGCGGACACCGTCCAGGCTGCGGCTGGCATAGAACTCGTCTGTCGCCATGACCCGATTACCTCCGACTTTCCCCGACCCGTTCTCCCCCAGCGTGCGTATTGTGTCAGCCGCGCCGGAATGTGTCAACACAAACGATTGCGGATTGAACCGCGCGCGGCGGACCCACCCAAGGCGTGTCGCCTCGGGCGACAAGTCCGCCGGCTAAACGTTACCTTATAAACTTTCTTTGAATTCGCGAAGTTTGTTGAGCGCCTCGAGCGGCGTCATCTTGTCGAGGTCGAGGCGCCGCAGTTCCTGGGTGATGGCCGATTCGGCGCCCTCGAAGAGCGTCAGTTGGACCGTACGGACCGAGGGGCCCGGCGCCACCGGCGCGAGTCGCGGCCGGCCCTCGGAATCCAGGTGGGCCGACTCCAGGTCCGCCAGGATTTCCGTCGCGCGGTCCACGACCTCGCGCGGAACCCCCGCCAGCCGCGCCACGTGGACACCGTAACTTTTGTCCGTGCCGCCGGGGACGATCTTGTGGAGGAACACCACCTGGTCCTGCCACTCGCGGACGGCCACGTTGAAGTTCGCGACGCCTTCGAGGGCGTCCGCGAGTTCCGTGAGTTCGTGGTAATGAGTGGCAAAGAGGGTGCGGCAACCGATGCGGCGGGCAATGTGCTCCGTGGCGGCCCACGCCAAGGCCACGCCGTCAAACGTGCTCGTGCCGCGGCCCACCTCGTCGAGGATCACAAGGCTCCGGTCGGTGGCGTTATTGAGGATGTTGGCCGTCTCGGTCATCTCGACCATGAAGGTCGAGCGGCCGCGAGCCAGTTCGTCGGCCGCGCCGACGCGCGTGAAGATGCGGTCCACGAGTCCGACGCGCGCGCTTCGGGCCGGAAGCCAGGAACCCATGTGGGCCATGAGCGCCAGAAGGGCCACCTGGCGGATATAGGTGGACTTGCCGGCCATGTTCGGCCCCGTGATGACGGCGATCCGCGGGTTCTCACCGCCGAGGGCCACGTCGTTCGGGACGAATTCGGACCCCAGGACCTGTTCGAGCACGGGGTGGCGACCGTCGCGGATATCGAGGATCGGCTCGTCCACGATCTGGGGTTTCGTGTATCCGCGCTCCGAGGCGACGCGCGCCAGGGCCACGAGCACGTCCAGCCGCGCCAGCGCGTCGGCCGTCTTCTGAAGCCGCGGTATCTCGGCCGCCAGTCGCGCCCGCACTTCCTCGAAGAGGCGCGATTCGAGTGCCTTCGCCTTCTCCTCGGCCGAGAGGACTTCGACCTCGTGGTTCTTGAGGTCGGGCGTGATGTACCGCTCGGCGTTCTTGACGGTCTGCTTGCGGACATAGTCCATCGGCACGCGCTCGCGGTGCGTGTGAGTTATCTCAATATAATAGCCGAAGACCTTGTTGTACCCGACCTTTAGAGTGGGGATTCCGGTCCGCTGGATTTCGGCGGCCTGGAACTCGGCGAGCCAGCGGGCGCCCGAGGAGCCGATGTCGCGGAGTCGGTCGAGTTCCTCGCTATAGCCGGCCTTGATGACGCCGCCGTCGCTGACCTTCAGGGGCGCGTCCTGGGCGATGGCCGCCTGGAGAAACTCGCGGACGTCTCCCAGGAGGTCGAGGTCGGCCTCGATGCGTGCGAGGAGTTCGCTCGGACGGGCCGCGAGGCGGGCCTTCAGGGCCGGCAGGTGGGCCAGGGTCCGGCCGAGGCCGAGAAGGTCGCGCGGGGTCGCGCGGCTGGTGGCGACGCGGCCGACGATCCGCTCGATGTCGGACGTGTCGGCCAGGAGCGCCGCGAGTTCCGTTCGCATGTCGCGGGCCGACACGAGTTCGCCCACGGCGTCCAGCCGCGAGCCGATGTCCTCGCGCCCGGCCAGCGGAAACGTGATCCACCGCCGGAGCATCCGTCCGCCCATCGCCGTCTGCGTCCGGTCGAGACACGCCAGCAGGCTGTGCTCGCGGCGCCGGTCGCGCAGGGTCTCCACGAGTTCCAGGCTCCGCTGCGTCGTCTCGTCGAGGTAAAGCCACCGGCCGCTCTGGAACCGTTCGATGCGGCGGATGTGGCCGAGGCTGGTCCGCTGGGTCTCCTGGAGATAATCCATGACGGCGCCGGCGGCCGAGATGCCGGCGGCCAGGTCGCCGACGCCGAACCCGTCGAGCGACCCGGTGCCGAAATGTGCCGTGAGAAGCCGCTCGGCCTCCTGGCGGTCGAAGACGAACGCCGACCGCTCCGAGACGAGCGCCCCTGTGGCCTCGCGGACGGCGCGGACGAAGTCGGCGGCGGCCTCGGCGGCGCCTTCCGCCAGGAGGCATTCGCGCGGCCGGAGGCGCGTCAGTTCGTCAACGACCTCGCGGCGCGCAAGGTCGCGGGCACAGAATGAGCCGGTCGAGAGGTCAACCCACGCGAGGCCCGCCCGCTCGCCGTCCAGGTGGACCGCCGCAAGGAAATTGTTCTCCTTGTCCTCCAGGAGCGCGTCGTCCGTCAGGGTCCCCGGCGTGACGAGGCGCGATAGGTCGCGCTTGACGAGGCCCTTCGCCAGTGCGGGGTCCTCGACCTGCTCGCAGATGGCGACGCGGTATCCGGCGCGGATCATCTTCGCCAGGTACGAGTCCACGGCGTGGTACGGGACGCCGGCCATCGGGACGGCGCTTTCGCCCTTGGAGCGGCTCGTGAGGGCGAGTCCGAGGACCCTGGATGCGACGCGGGCGTCCTCGTAGAACATCTCGTAGAAGTCGCCCATGCGGAAGAAGAGGATGGCGTCGGGATACTGGTTCTTGAGGCGCTTGTACTGCTGCATGGCGGGCGTGGTCACGTCGGCCTGCTCCTCGGCGAGCCTCGGGGTCGGTCGCGCGCCAGAGCGATTCCGCTTCAGCGAACCGCGCCGCGTCCCAGGGCCGCCTGGATCCGTCCGAGGATCCGCTGCTCCAGGGCCTCGTCGCGGCCCATATCAATCCATTTATATTTCGTTTCGGCCAGTTCGTCCTGGCGCTGGAGGTCCGAGTCCCTGGGATTATAGAGGCTGAAAGACCCGCTGACCTGCTCGGGGGCGACGCCGGGGGCGCTCAGGCGCTCCTTCTTGGCGCGGACGAGCACCTCCGAGCCCTGCCCCTTCGGCGTCACCTGAAGGCTCACGCTCCGGCGGACCGTGTGGATGCTCGACTCGGCGACCTGGTGCGAGCCGACGGTGTCATCGCGCCAGAACTCGAACCAGGAATCCCCCGTCAGCGGCCCGGTCGCCAGGAGGCCGGGCCTGGCCGAGGGATAGACGACGTCGAACCGCATCTCCGCGAGGACCCGGCGCGCCACTTGCTCGACGGTGGCCGGGTCGGAGTCGGTCAAGGCCATCGGGTTCGCCACGCGCATCTCGGGAACCCCTGCGCAGCCGGCGACCATCGCCGCGGGCACCAGGAGCCACACCCATCGCCCCATGTCGCGCTCCTTTGCTGGCCTGCCCGCCTTGGGCGGGTCCGTCCGCCGCAATTATACGTCCCGGTCAGGGGCGGGCAACTTTTTTCAAGGAGCCCCCCCGGGCACGGTCACGGCTCGCGGCGGCGTTTGCGGGACATCTCGTGGAGGAACATCTTCTCGCGCAAGGTCAGGCTGTCGAGGCCCTCGTCGCGGATCTTGTCAAGGATGCGATCCATCTCGGCGTCCTCTTCCTCGTGGGTGCGGTCGGAGAAGACCTCCTCGCGCCTGGCCGATCCGCGGCGCATGAGCCGCGCGATCCGTTCGCCCCACTTTATCCAGACGAAGCCGACGACCATGCCGCCGAAGTGGGCCGCGTGGGCCACGTTGTCGCCCCACGTGGGATTCCGGCTGAACACAAGGTCCTGGAGAATCGGCCACGTCTCGAACAGGCCGTACACGACCGCCACCCACCACGCCTCGACCGGAAGGATGAAGAAGATGAGTAACTTCTCGCGCGGGTTCAGCGTCGCGAACGCCACCAGGATGCCCATGACGCCGGCTGAGGCCCCCACGGCCGGCATCGTCAGGAACGTGTGGCCGAACTTGAGGAACATCAGGTAGTTAAAGGCCGCCTCGAAGAGGCCGCCCGCGACCCCGCAGGCAAAGTACAGAAGCAGGAACCGCCGCGTCCCGATCTGGCGCTCGAGGACGCTCCCCAGCATCCAGAACATGAACATGTTGACCAGCAGGTGGGTGCTGTTGGCGTGGAGGAACATGTACGAAACCAGCCGCCACAATTCCAGGCGTAGCAGGCTCTCGACCGTCAGGGCGCCGAGAGCAACGAACACGCTGCCCCACACCCCCTCCATCAGGAACACGGCGACCGTCAGGATGAGCACCAGTTTGACGCCCGGCGGAAACAGGCCTCCGCGGTCCACGAAGAACCCTCGCCTCGGCGGCGGTTCGTTCCAGGTATCGTGCCAGGCCATCAGGCGTCTCCCCGCCTCTGGTCCATACCGTGCGATTCCTGACCTTCCGCGAGTCCGCGATTATAGGCGCATCGGCTGCTCGCTGCAACCGGCCGGCGCGTCGCCCGGGTGCCACGCTTTCGCTTGTCGAAAGCGTGCGTTGCAATCGTTGCGGCCCCGCGGCATAGCCCATGCTTTAGCCAGCGAAAGCATGGCACCCGCCGGCGTTCACGTCTGGCGTACGACGACGAGCGAGAGGTCATCCTCCGGCCCGGCCGCAAGGGCCGCTTCCATGATCGCGCCGGCGAGCGCCGCCGCACCGCCATTCGGATGCTCGCGGACGAGCGACTCCAGCCGGTCCCGAGAGAGCGCCTTGTATATGCCGTCGGTCATCAGGAGGAGCCAATCGCCCCGCCGCAGCGCGAGGTCGTACGTGTCCGGCTGAACCGTCGGCCGCGTGCCGACCGCGCGGGTGAGAACGTCGGCGCCGGGAAACTGCTCGGCGACTTCCTCGCCGAGGAACCCCTTGGCGATGAGGTCGCCCGCCAGGGTGTGGTCGTCGGTCAGTTGGTCGAGCCGGCGTCGCGAGTAGAGATAGATGCGGCTGTCGCCGACGTGGACGATCTTGCCGCGGGTCTCCGAAAGAACCACGGCCGTCAGGGTGGTGCCCATGCCGTCCATGAGGGGTTCGGCGGCGACGATGGCGCGGACGGCGTCGTTGGCGGCCGCCACCGCCGCGGCGAGGACCGACGAGTCCATCCGGGCCGCGGCGCTGGCGCGGCGAAGGGCGTCCATGAAGGCCCTCGCGGCGACGCGGCTGGCCTGAGCGCCTCCGGGCCGGCCGCCCATCCCGTCGGCCACCACGAAGACGCCGTAGCCCGGTTCCGCGACGACAAAGTCCTCGTTCGTGTCGAGGTCCGGCCCCTTCTCGGTGAGGGCCGACCAATCAAAGAATCCCACGCGCCGTCTCCCTGCCCCGGAGAAGCATACACGCCGCCTCGCGCCGCAACAAGGGAATCGGAGGGAATCGGAGGAAAAAGACGCCGGCGCTGAAGCGACACGCGAAGGTCAGGCGGCAGGCGGCGGTACAGGCTCATCCGGCGCGGCAGGCGCGGGCGTCGGGGCAGAGGGCGGCGCGGACGGCCTCGGCTCCAGCGCCCCGGCCGCCAGATACCCGGCCACCAGCGCGGCCGCGATCGCCAGGATCACGGCGACTTTGCGCCACGTCCCGCCCCGCGCGGGTTTCGCGGTCTCGTCCATTCCCCGCTCCTTATTTCGTTGCGGCGGCCTTGATCTGGTCGTCCACGATCTTCAGATACTTGGCGGGGTCCTTCTTGAAGGTGGTCTCGCACGCGCTGCAGCAAAAATAGACGCGCCGATCGTTGTAGTCGGTGTAGACCTTCGGGTCAATCGGATCGCCAGTGACGGGGCAGGCCTTCTGGGCGATCTCGGTCGCGGCGGCGCTTGGCGCAGCGGCGCCCGGCGACTCGCCCATCTGCATCGCCTCGTGGCCGGCCATGCGGCCCGTCGTGGCGGGCGACTTCCCCACTTCCGGCGACGCGGCACCGCCAGGCGACTTCGGCGGCTCAGCCTTGCCGCTGCACCCAACGACAACGACCAGGGCCGCCAACAGGAGGGCTGACAAGGAAAAGGACGCTGCATGTCTCACGAACGATCTCCTCAAAGGGTTCCATTCTCCTGCATTTCTATTATAGGCATCCGGGCGGACGCCGGTCACGGATTCGGCCTGGCGGTTTCCGGCGCGGCCGGACGGCGTCCCGCAGCGCAGCAAGCGTCAGGCGTCTATCTGGCCTTCCTTGAGGCCCGTCGGCAGGGGCTTCGGGCGCTCGCACGTGCTCCGGAGGTTGACGTGCTTGCCGCCGGCCGACGCGTCGTGGAAGGCGTGCATGATGTCGAGGACGTGGTAAGCCATGTCGCCGCCGGCCCGGTGCGGGCGATTGGACCGGATGGCGGCCGCCATGTCGGCCACGCCGATGCCGCGGCTGTTGTCGGCGTAGGAATGCGTCAATGGCATCTCGCGCCACTCCTTGTCGCCGGGGCGGCGCAGGCGGACCGGGCCGCCGAAACCGTTCGGGTCCGGCACGCTCAGTGTCGCCTCCGTCCCGTAGATCTCGATGCACGGGAGGACCGAGGCCCAGACGTCGAACGAGGTGATGATCGTGCCGACGGCGCCATTGGCGAAGTCCATCACGCCGGCCACGTGCGTCGGCACCTTGACCTGGATTTTCGTTCCGTTCTTCGGCTGGCTCGTGATCGTCCGCTCGGCGAACGTGACGCGGGCCGAGCCGGTGACGCGGCGCACCGGACCCATCAGCGACACGAGGGCCGTCAGGTAGTAGGGCCCCATGTCGAACATCGGTCCGCCGCCAGGCTTGTAGTAAAATTCCGGGTCCGGGTGCCAACTCTCGTGGCCGTGGCAGAGCATGAAGGCCGTGGCGCCGACGGGCTGGCCGATGGCCCCGTCGTCAATGAGTTTGCGGCAGGTCTGGAGACCCGCGCCCAGAAACGTGTCGGGGGCGGCGCCCACGCGGAGGCCCTTGCGCTTGGCCGTCGCGAGGAGTTTCCTGCCCTCCTCGCGCGCGAGGGTCAGGGGCTTTTCGTTGTGGACCGATTTGCCGGCCTTGAGGGCCGCGAGGGCCACCGGGAAATGGGCCTTCGGGACCGTCAGGTTCAGGACGATCCGTATCTCCGGGTCGTCGAGGAGTTCCTCGACCGAGCAGGCCCGCGGAACGCCGAACTCCTTGGCCCGGGCCTGGGCCCGCGCGAGGACAATGTCCGCGCAGGCGACCGGGGCGAGGTTCTCGAACGCCTTGCACATTTTAAGGTATATCCAACTGATGTTACCGCAACCGACGATGCCGACCTTCGTCTTCTCCATCGCCATCTCTTCCGTCGCTCGGGCGCTCGCACGTGCCGTTTCCACCGGCACTGGGCGGATTAGCATAGCCGCAAGGGGCCGCCCGGCAACAGTTTTCCGCCGTCGTCCGGCGCCGCGCGCCCCGCGCCCCCGCTCTTGTCCGGACCGCCACGGCGCGGTAGGCTGGCGAGTCGCAGACGCGCGGCGGCTCCATACGGACCGTCGCTCGACCCAGAGGCTCTCGACGGGCTGCAAGGAGGTCTCATGGAACCGCCTGAAAAGACGCCGCTTCGGAAGATTCCGTCCGTCGAGGCCCTGCTCCAGGACCCGGCCCTGCGGCGCTGGGACGGCCAGGTCCCCCGCCGCCTGGTCGCCGACGCAGTCCGCGCCGCCGTCCAGGAAACGCGGGCGATGCTGGCGCGCGCCTGCGGCGCCGAGATGACTGCTGAGGCCGTCCGCCGCGAAATCCTCGCGCGGACCGACGACGCCGTCCGCCGCGCCGTCGGCCCGCATTACCGCCGCGCCGTCAACGCCACCGGCATCATCCTCCACACGGGCCTCGGCCGCGCGCCGCTTCCGGGCCGCGCCGTCCGCCAGATCGCCGAGCACCTGGCAGGCTACTCCGTCCTCCAGGCCGACATCGCGAGCGGCCGGCGCGACCGCCGCGACGCCCGCATCGAGTGGATGCTCCAGCAACTCACGGGCTGCGAGGCCGCGACCGTCGTCAACAACAACGCCGCCGCCACGATGATCGCCCTGGCGACCTTGGCGGCCGGACGCGAGACAATCGTCTCGCGCGGGCAACTCGTGGAGATCGGCGGATCGTTCCGCCTGCCCGACGTTATGGCCGCGAGCGGCGCACGACTCGTCGAGGTCGGCACCACCAACAAGACCCATCCTCGCGACTACGAGCAGGCGATCACCAGCGAGACCGCCGCCATCCTCCGCGTCCACCCGAGCAACTATCGGATCGTCGGCTTCACGGCCGAAGTGCCGCTCGCGGAACTCGTCGGGATCGCCCACGCGCGGAACCTCCTCTTGATTGACGACGTGGGCGCGGGGGCGCTGCTGGACTTTTCGCGGTTCGGTTTCTCCGACCAGCCGCGCCTGCCCGACTCGATCCGCGCGGGGGCCGACGTGGTCCTTTCGAGCGCCGACAAATTGATAGGCGGTCCGCAGGGCGGCCTCATCCTCGGCCGCGCGCACTTGATCGAGCGCATCCGCACACACCCGCTCGCGCGCATCCTCCGCGTCGGAAAACTTGCTCTCGCCGCCCTCGAAGCGACCTTGAGCCTCTTCTTCGACGAGGCAACGGCCATGCGCGAAGTGCCCGCGCTCGCGCTTCTTGCGCGCCCCCTGGCGGACGTGGCCGCGCAGGCCGAGCGGATCGCCGCCGCCGTCCGCGCCGCGGTGCACGGCGCCGCGGTCGCGACCATCGAGGGCGCCTCCGAGATGGGCAGCGGTTCTATGCCCGCCCAGCCGATCCCGACGCGCCTCGTGGCTGTCGCTTCCGAGAAGGCGACGCCCGACGACCTTGCCTCGCGCCTGCGGCGGCACGAGCCGCCCGTCTTCGCGCGGATCCAGGATGGCCGCGTCCTCGTGGACCCGCGGACGCTCCTTGAAGGCGACGAAGCGGTCGTCGTGGACGCCCTTGCCGCCGCCTTGCACACTTAGCCCCCGGTGAATACACCGGGGGCGCCGTTGTGCGTGGAACTCATGCCCCCTCCTCAAACCAACATCACGCTCGGCACCGCCGGACACATTGACCACGGCAAGACCGCCCTCGTCAAACTCCTCACGGGGTGCGAGACCGACCGCCTCCGGGAAGAGACCGAGCGCGGAATGTCCATCGAACTCGGCTTCGCGCCGTGCCTCGTGGCGGGCCTCGAGGTCGGCATTGTGGACGTCCCCGGCCACGAGCATTTCATCAAGACGATGGTCGCCGGGGCGACCGGCATGGACGCTGTGCTCCTCGTGGTCGCGGCCGACGACGGCATCATGCCGCAGACCCGCGAGCACCTCGACATCCTGACGCTCCTCGGCATCCGCCACGGCCTCGTGGCCCTGACGAAGATTGACCGCGTTAGCGCCGACCGCGTGGCCGAGGTCCGCGCGGCGCTCGAAACGTTCCTTCGCGGGACGTTCCTCGAAGGCGCGCCGATCGCGCCGGTTTCGAGCGTCACCGGCGACGGTTTCGACGCGTTCCTCGCGGCCCGACATGGACATGCTCATTTTTGCTCCGCCGTCGCTGCCCGATGAAAGACGCCCTGCTCCACCCGACGAGGCGGTTCTGGCACCGTGCCGGAGTCTTGACGGATCGGCACGGGTTGCCCGATCCCCGGCTGGCCCGGCCGCCCCGTCCGATCCTCCGGCGGCGCCGGCGGCTTGGGCAGGCCGAACAAGGCGTAGTTCCGCTGCTGGAGCGCCGCGAGCGACTCGGCGCCCGAGCGGCACTGACGCTCCGCGGCAGCCGCCGCGATGGAGGTCGCAAGGAGTTCGAGGCGGCGCTTGTCGTGCTCGCGCTTCGCCTTCGCCCACGCCTCGTCCGGGGCGTTGACCGCCTTGTCCGCCGCGATCCGCGCGGCCTTGGCCGCGGGTTTGCCGGCGGCCGTGGCCTCCAGCGCCGCGGCTTGCTTCAACACCCCGGCGTCCCGGGCCGCGTCCGCGGCCGTCAAGCCGAGGACGCGCATCGCCTCCTGCAGCCTGGCGGCGTCGCCCTGTCGCGGATCGTCTGACCGCCCCAAGACCTCCACGTACACCTCGCGGGCCTTCGACGCGGTGCCCGCCTCGGCGGCCGCGACCTCATCCAGCAGTTTCGTCGCCATCCTCGATCTCCTTTTCCAGTTCCAACCGCTGCTCGTGAACCCACTTCAGGAACGCCCCGGCCTTCGGGCCGAAGAGCGCGTGTGCGTGATGCCTCATGCGGGCGCGGAGCGCCTCGACGCCGACTCTGACGCGAAGGCCCGCCGGCCCGTCGGCCAGGAGCCAGAGCGGCACCGACCGCTCGATCAAGATTCGGACGGAGTCCATCAAGACGACCTGGCACGTCTCGACGTACTTCCGCTCCCAGATCGACGCGGCGGCCGTGAAGACGTTGGCCATCGACTCGGTCGCGGCCCGATCGCGCATGACCTCGGCGGCGGCCTCCAAAAGCGCCGCGGCTCGATAGAACTCGGTCGGGCCGACGACTGGCCGAGCCAACAACTGGGCGATCTCGTCAAGGGCCTTCTTCATCGGGGTCCTCCGCGGGTGGCGCCGCCTCTCCTGGCGACGGCGGTGGCTGGAGAGGCATCTCGATCACTCGCACGTCGTCTGTGTCGAGCAAGTCCAGGGCCAACGGCGCGCGGCCTTCGGACCGCTCGAAGAGCAACCGCAGCGCCGCCACGTCGCCGGACAACGCCAACGCCACGAGCCGGCCCGCCACGGCCTCGGCCACGGTCGCTCGCCCGCCGTTGCTCATGGTGACCGCGGCCGACAGTCGCCGCCGCAGGGCCTCGGCCAGGCACGCGCCCTTCCGCGGCCGGCCGGCGGGGTTGCCGCTCGCGCCGGGCGCCCACCGGCCCTGGCCGTCACGAGTTGGTACTGCGGCGTCAGCGGTCATGCGTGTTCTCCACGTGCTTTACAGGCGGCGCCGCGGGGCGGACTATACACGCGGAGAGCGCCCCGCTCGCTCGCTGCGACGGGGTCGCGTGAAGTCCCTGGTCGTCAAGCCCCAGTGTTGCCACTTGTTGCCACCTTGTTGCCACCGCCCCCCCTCATTTCGTCCCTTGTTTCCGGGCCTGTTGCCACTGTTGCCGGTGTTGCCACCCTTTTGGGGGGGGGCGATGGCCCCGCGCTCTCGCGCCCGCGTATAGGGGGGCGACGGCGGCGACGCGGCATCGGCCCCCTCGGCCCGCGGGTCTGGCCCGCGCCAGTACCGGCGCGTGACGCTCACGCCCTCGACCCGCGCCGCGACGTGCACGGGCGCGAACCCCGCCGACTTGAGGCGTCCCCAGATCTCGCCTGAATCGAGGCGGGTCTGCTGAAGGCTCAACTTGCAAAACTTCAGGAACCCCCCGGCGTGCACGTGGAAGTCCTTGCCCTCGATGAACGGGTCATTGTTGAGGAGCGCCTGGCGTTTGTCGTCGAAGACGTGGACCTGGGAGAGGTACTGCTGCAACCACTCGACGGTCTCTGCGGCATAGTCCGCTTGTGGGTTCTCGACGACCTCGCGGACACGGCCGAGGATGTTGATCAAGTCGTTCCAGGCGGCGGCTTTCACGCCCGAGACGGCGCGGCCCGTCTCGACGAAGACGGCGGCGCGGAACCGGGGGAGCGACAGCACGTCCACCCCCCGACCGAGGGGGACCCGGCGCCCGTCGGCGAGAGAGAGCGTAAAGGTGGACGACGCGGGGTCCCGGCCCAACTGCTCGAAGCCAGCGACCTCGACGCCGAGGACCTTGGACACGGCGCGCAGCAACTCCGCCCGCCGGCCCTCGTTGATCTCGCCGTCCGCCGTCGCTCGGGCG
>Ga0315275_10000246_pt1 | contig 44686 bp, 44 predicted proteins | sample YL17G03_0_MG_FD_205557 | JGI IMG/M metagenome (GOLD analysis project Ga0315275, IMG submission 205557) | Sediment microbial communities from Yellowstone Lake, YNP, Wyoming, USA - YL17G03_0 | ecosystem: Environmental > Aquatic > Freshwater > Lake > Sediment | place: USA: Wyoming | collected... | reverse complement strand
CGTCGGCGTTTCGGTCGTGAACGCGCTCTCGGAGTGGCTCGAGGTCGAGATCTGGCGCGACGGGAAGGCGTACACGCAGCGCTACGAGCGCGGCACCCCGGCGTTCGATCTCAAGACTGCGCCGCAGACCGGGAAGACGGACCGCCGCGGGACGCGGGTGACCTTCTATCCCGACAAGGAAATTTTCACGACGATGGAGTACAGCTTCGACACGCTCTCGCAGCGATTCAGGGAGCTCGCGTTTCTCAACAAGGGAATCACGATCAACTTCGAGGACCAGCGGACGAACAAGAGGCACGAGTTCAAGTATGCGGGAGGCATCGTCTCGTTCGTCAAGTATCTCAACCAGAACAAGGAAGTCCTCCATGCGCCGCCGATCTACATCGAGGACAAGCGCGACGACTACGAGCTTGAGTGCGCGATCCAGTACAACGACGGCTACGCCGAGAGCATCTTCGCCTTCGCGAACAACATCAACACGATCGACGGCGGCACGCACCTCATTGGGTTCAAGGCCGCGCTCACCCGCACGCTCAACAACTACGCGGCGAAGGCGGTCATGTTCAAGAAGGAGAAAACGACGCTGACGGGGGATGACATCCGCGAGGGCATCGCCGCCGTCATCAGCGTGAAGCTCCCCGAGCCGCAGTTCGAGGGGCAGACGAAGGGGAAGCTCGGGAACAGCGAGATCAAGGGCTACGTCGAGAGCGCCGTCGGGCAGAAGCTCGCCGAGTTCCTCGAGGAGCACCCGAGCGTGGCGCATAAGATCATCGCGAAGTCGCTCCAAACGGCGCGCGCCCGCGAGGCGGCGCGCAAGGCGCGCGACCTCGTGCGGCGCAAGAGCGCGCTCGAGACGAGCACGCTCCCCGGGAAGCTCGCCGACTGCTCGCTCCAGGATCCCGCGCAGTGCGAGATCTACCTCGTCGAGGGGGATTCGGCGGGCGGCTCGGCGAAACAGGGGCGCGACCGCCGCTTCCAGGCGATACTCCCGCTCCGCGGGAAGATCCTCAACGTGGAGAAGGCGCGCCTGGACAAGATTCTTTCGAGCGAAGAGATCAAGACGGTCATCACGGCGCTCGGCACGGGGGTCGGCGAGGAGGATTTCGACATATCGAAGGCGCGGTATCACAAGATCATCATCATGACCGATGCCGACGTCGACGGCTCGCACATCCGCACGCTCATTCTCACCCTCCTCTTCCGGTATCTGCCCGAGCTCATCAAGCGCGGGTATGTCTACATCGCGCAGCCGCCGCTCTACCGGGCCAAGAAGGGGCAGGATGAGCGCTACGCATACGACGATAAGGAAAAGGACAAGATCCTCAAGGAACTCGGCGGCAGCCACGGGGTATACCTGCAGCGCTACAAGGGTCTCGGCGAGATGAATCCCGAGCAGCTCTGGATGACGACGATGGATCCCGAACGGCGCACGATCCGCAAGGTGATGCTCGAGGACGCGGTGGAGGCCGACCAGATTTTCACGATCCTCATGGGGGACGCGGTCGAACCGCGTAAGAACTTCATCGTCGAGAACGCGCTCTCGGTGAGGAACCTGGATATCTGACACGTGAAGGAGCGGTGAATGGACATCAATCGCCAGCGGATCGTCCCGGTCTACATAGAAGACGAGATGAAGGAAAGCTACCTCGACTACGCGATGAGCGTCATCGTCTCCCGCGCGCTCCCCGACGTGCGGGACGGACTCAAGCCCGTCCACCGGCGGATACTCCTCGCGATGAACGATCTCGGCATCATGCACAACAAGCCGTACCGCAAATCGGCGAAGCTCACCGGAGACGTGACCGGCAACTATCATCCGCACGGCACGGCCGCCGTGTACGACGCCGTCGCCCGCATGGCCCAGGATTTCTCGATGCGCTATCCCCTCGTCGACGGGCAGGGGAACTTCGGATCGATCGACGGCGATCCCCCCGCGGCCGAGCGGTACACCGAGGTGCGGATGACGGAGATCGCCGAGGAGCTTCTCGCCGACCTGGAGAAGGAGACGGTCGAGCTCGGCCCCAACTACGACGAGACGCGCCAGATGGCGCTCGTGCTCCCGAGCAGGGCCCCGAACCTTCTCATCAACGGCGCCGCCGGCATCGCCGTCGGCATGGCGACGAACATCCCGCCGCAGAACCTCAGCGAGATCGTCGATGGGCTCAAGGCCCTCCTCGAAAAGCCCGCGATAACCGCCGAGGAACTCTCGAAGATCGTCACGGGGCCCGATTTCCCCACGGGCGGCATCATCTATGGGAGGGCGGGCATCCGCGAGGCGTACTCGACCGGCAGGGGGAAGATAACGCTCCGTGCCCGCGCCAACATCGAGACGCAGAAGAACGGCAGGACGAGCATCATCGTGAGCGAGATTCCCTACCAGACCAACAAGGCCTCCATCATCGAGAAGATCGCCGACCTCGTGCACGACGGCAAGATCGAGGGGATCTCCGACATCCGCGACGAATCGGACAGGGAAGGGATGCGCATCGCCATCGAGCTGAAGAAGGATTCCTACCCGAAGGTCGTCCTCAACCAGCTCTTCGCCCACACGCAGCTCCAGGTCACCTTCGGAATCATCATGCTCGCCCTCGATGAGATGCGCCCCGTCGTTATGACCCTCAAGGAGCTCATGGAGCGCTTCCTCGCGCATCGCGAGGATGTCATCACGCGGCGCACGAAGTATGACCTGGCCCGCGCCGAGGAGCGGGCCCACATCCTCGAGGGGTACAAGATCGCCCTCGACAACATCGACGAGATCGTCCAGCTCATAAAGTCGAGCGCGTCCCCCGACGAGGCCCGCAAGGGGCTCATGAAGAAGTTCAAGTTCTCCGAGATCCAGGCGCAGGCGATTCTCGACCTCCGGCTCCAGCGCCTCACCGGCCTCGAACGGAAGAAGATCGAGGACGAATACCTCGAACTCATCAAGAGGATCGAGTTCTACCACTCGATTCTCGAGAGCCGCACGCGGCTTCTCGGCATCATCCGCGAGGAGCTCGACGACCTCAACACCCGCTTCGGCGACGAGCGCCGCACCGCGATCGTCGACCAGGAAGGGGACTTCGAGATCGAGGACCTGATCGCCGAAGAGAACATGATCGTCACGATCACCCACACCGGATACATCAAGCGCATCCCCACCGGCACGTACCGGCGCCAGCGGCGCGGCGGGAAGGGAGTTTCGGGGATGGGCATGAAGGAAGAGGACTTCATCGAGCACCTCTTTATCGCCTCGACACACAGCTACATGCTCTTCTTTACGGACAAGGGCAGGTGCTTCTGGGTCAAGGTCCACGAGCTCCCGCAGGGGGGCCGGCTCGCGCGCGGCAAGGCGATCGTGAACCTCGTCGAGATGTCGCGGGACGAGAACATCAGCGCCTTCGTCCCCGTGAGCGACTTCAAGCAGGACGCCTATCTCATGCTCGCGACGAAGGACGGGTTCATCAAGAAGACGCATATCTCTGCCTACGCGAACCCGCGGCGCGGCGGCATCATCGCGGTCATCCTCCGCGAGGGGGACAAGCTCATCGCGGCGCGCCTCACGTCGGGCAGCGACGACATTATCCTCGCGAAGCGCAAGGGAAAGGCGATCCGGTTCAGCGAGAAGGACGTCCGGAACATGGGACGCTCTACCCAGGGAGTAACGGGCGTCAAGCTCGACACAAACGACCGCGTCGTCGAGATGGTCGTCGTGAAGCGCGGCGCGGAGCTTCTCGCCGTGACCGAACACGGCTACGGCAAGCGCACGAGGATCAGCGATTTCCGGAACATCAAGCGCGGCGGCAAGGGGGTCGTCGCCATCTCGACCGACGAGCGCAACGGCGATCTCGTCGCCGTGAAAGAAGTCATCGAGGAGGACGAGGTGATGATCATCACGCACAACGGGATCATCATCCGCTCCCCGGTGAACAGCATCTCCATTCTCGGGAGGCCCGCGAAGGGCGTCAAGCTCATCAGCCTCGGCGAGGGGGACACGGTCGTCGCCGTCTCGCTCATGGCCGGCGAAAAGGTGCCCGAAGGAGAAGGGGCCGAAGGCGAGGAGGGCGAGGACATGGAAGGGATGGAGGAAGAAGAGGCCGGCGCCGGGGAGTCCGGCGACGAGCCCGAAGAAAAGTAGATGCGTTCAACCCGTGTCTCTCCATCGATAGCCCCCGTTGAAAGAGCGTACCTCGTCGGTATCACGCTGCCCCGCGTCCGGCGCGAGGATGAGATCGAGAACTTGCAGGAGCTCGAGCTTCTCGCCCGAACTGCGGGCGCCGTCGTCGTCGGTCGGACGATCCAGGGCCGCACCCGCGTCGACGGCGCGACCTTCATCGGCGAGGGAAAGCTCGAGTCGCTCGGCCAGGCGCTCCACGATCTCGATGCGAACCTCGTCATCTTCGACGACGACCTCACTCCCGCCCAGGCGCGGAACATCGAGAAGCGCCTCGACGTCAACGTGATCGACCGAACCGAGCTCATCCTCGACATCTTCGCCCGCCGCGCGCGCACGCGCCAGGCCCGCATCCAGGTGGAGATCGCCCAACTCACCTATGCGCTGCCGCGGTTGAGACGCCTCTGGGAGCACCTCTCGCGCCAGGAGGGAGGGATCGGCACCCGCGGCCCCGGCGAGACTCAGATCGAGGTCGATCGGCGCCGGGCGCGCGACCGGATGGCGAACCTCGCAAAGGAGCTCGAAAAGATTCACCGCGGGGCCGAGGAGCGGCGCAAGCGGCGCGAGGGGCTCTTCAACGTCACCATCGTCGGTTACACGAACGCCGGCAAGTCGACGCTCCTCAACCGCATCGCGGGGAGCGACGTTCTCGAAAGCGACCGCCTTTTCTCGACCCTCGATTCGACGACCCGTCGCGTGAACGGTCCCCGCGGCGAGCCGTTCCTTCTGACCGACACGATCGGCTTCATCAGGAAGCTCCCGCCCCACCTCGTCGCGAGCTTCAAGGTTACGCTTCTCGACGTGCGGGAGGCGGATCTCCTGGTCCACGTCGCCGACGCGGCCGTGCCCGGCCGCGAGGATCACATCGCCGTCGTCAATGCCGTGCTCGAGGAGGTTCTCGGGAAGGGCGCTCGCGCAGCGGCCCGAAGCGGCGCCGCCGGCGAAGGCGAGGCCGGGGAGGCTCCGGACGGAGATGCTCCCGGCGTTGGCATCCCGACGATCCTCGTCCTCAACAAGATCGATCTTGTGGAGGAAGCCGGCGCCAGAAAGGCGCTCCGCGCGAGGCACCCCGACGCGGTACTGGCGAGCGCGGCGACGGGGGAGGGGCTCGACGATCTTCTCGCGGCCGTCGAGGCGCACACGAGAAAGGATTTCGTCGAGGCGGAGGTGCTCCTTTCGCCGGAGGACGGCAGGGCGATCGCCGCGGTCGAACGGACGGCGAGAGTTCTTGCGCGGAAGCTCGTGGGCGGCCGGATGGTGTTCAACGTGAGGATACGGAAGCGCGATGTCGCCCTTCTCGAGCGGGAAGCCACCGTGCGGCTACGGTTCCGTTCCCCCGGTTGAGTCCGCCGGCATGTCGGCCTTGTACCGCAGCCTGCCCCCGTCGATCGTGACGCTTGGATATCTCCTGACGATGAGCTCGCGGCGCTCGGGCGTGGGGGGGCTCGCTTCCTTGATCTCGTAGTTGCGGTCGAGCCGGACGACGACGAATCGCGCGAGCAGGATGAAGAACACCGGTACGATGAACGGAATGAGACGCCGCGCCCGGTGGTGCCCGATGAGCCTCGAGCAGTAAACCGCCCCCGCCGAGATCACCATGACGAATCCGATCGAAACGAGGTAGAGGTTCCGGATGTTGAGCCAGTCGGCCGGAAACTGGAAAAAGGCGAAGGGGATCACGGTGATGTAGGTCCACGCGATGAAGAACCGGATCGTGTGGTTCCCGAAGATGAAGCCGAAGAACGAATACGAGAGCATGACGAGCGCGATGACGATCCTGATCTGGGTCGCGAAGCCGTACACGAAGCGCACCACGGGGCCCCCTTCGACGACGAGGTACGAGGTGTGTATCGGAAAGATCATGCGCACGAGGTAGCTCAGGACGTTTTTCGCCGCGTAGAGGACGACCTTGAACGGCCCCGGATTCACCGTATAGAAGGGGGGCGCGTAGTGGAAGACCAGCGTCTTGACGACGAGCGCCCCCGCCGCGATCACGAGGAAAATGACGAAATTCGGACTGAGGACGCGGCGCCCCGTGTCCCTCCGGAAGAAATAGTTGAACGCGAGGAACGCGCCGAGGATCGACAGGCTCGTGCTCCTCGTGAACATCGAACCGATGAAGAAGAAGAGGGAGAGCGCAAACCACGGCGACCGCGTCTTCCCGCCTCCGACGAGCTCGTTCCTGAAATAGAATACCGTCGTGAGGAGCGTCAGCGTCGTGATGAGGAGGTCCTCGAGCCCCGACATGAGCAGGATCGTCTTGCCGTAATTTCCGACCGCGAAAACGAAAAGGAGCCCGGAGAGCATCGCGACCGCGCGGTCCCTGAGGAGCGTCTGGACGAGGAGGTAGACGAGGAACGAGTTGAGACCGTGCAGGAGAATGTTGAAGAGGAAGTATCCCCGCGGCTCGAAGCCGAAGCGGTGGAACAGGAAATACGATACGCCGTAGACGAACGGCTGGAACTTGTACGGGGGCTGGTTGTCGAAGAGGGCGGTCTTCGTCTCCGTCATGCGGAGATTGTGCGCGAGATAGCTGAAGTCGTCGCTGTGCCAGTAGCTGTTGTCGAGGGCGAGATGGAAGAAGAGATAGCTCAAGCCGAGAAACAGCGCGAGCACGAGACTGTGCTTGATGAACCCGCTCAAATCCCCTCCCTCAAAAGAGGGCTCCTATACGAGAGCCCTCTTTGAACGGGATCCACCCGGGAAGAAACCGTGGGTGCTCTTATTCCTGAAGGAAGAGGTTCGCGAACACCTTCGCGTCCCCTACCATGTTCTCGATGATCGTGTACTCGTTCGGCTGGTGCGCGACCTCGTCGATCTTCGACCAGACGACGGCGCCGAAGCCGTGGCGTCTGAAGAAGGCCGCGACCGTGCCGCCGCCGATTCCCTTCGGCTTCGCCTTGACCCGGTAGACCGCCTTGATGGCTGCGGAGAGGGCCAGAACGACGGGGGCATCGGGCGGCGTCGCCGGCGCCGCATCCTCGCGCTGCGCGGCGTCGGTCGTGATCTTCACGCCGAACTTCTCCTCGATCTCCTTGATCATCCCCTTGATCGCGTCGTAGACGTCGTCGACCTTGATCTCGGGGAGGATCCGCATGTCGATGTAGATGACGTCGTCTCCGGGGATCGTGTTGATGTTGGGGACGTTCGCCTCTTTCTTCGTCGGTTCGAACGTGCTGATCGGCGGATCGAACACCTTGTTCTTCTGGGGGAAGAGGCGGTAGAGCTTGTCGATCTTCGTGATGAGGTGGGCGGCGGCACGATGGGCGTTGATCCCCTGCTTGGGGGTCGAGGCGTGGCACTGCTTTCCCTTGGTCTCGATCTTGAGCCAGAAGATCGATTTCTCGGCCACCTCGATCATCGTTCCGTCCGGCGCGCCGGCGTCGGGCACGACGATGAAGTCGTTCTTCTGGAACAGGTCGCCGTGCTTCTGGAGAAGGAACTGAATGCCGTGCTCGCTCCCCGTCTCCTCGTCCGCTACGAGAATGAGGCCGATATCGAACGGCGGCACTATCTGGAGCTCCCGGAGCGCCTTCGCGGCGAAGAGGGGTGTGACGATGCCGTGCTGGTTGTCCTCGACGCCGCGGCCGTAGAGCTTCCCCCCTTCGATCTTGACCTTGTACGGGTCGCTCGTCCACTTTTTGAGGTCCCCGGGCGGGACGATGTCGAGATGCCCCATGGCCCAGATGCGTCGGCTCGACGATTTGCCCTTCATGATGGCGACGAGGTTGGGCCTCGCGCCGGAGGGGACCCTGCCGTCGGGGGAGTCGTATTGATCTATCCGGTCGAAGATCTTCGAGCTCTCGAGCCAGCCCTTGAAGAAGGCGGCCTTCTTCGTCTCCCCCTCCCCGTCGTTGACCGGGCTCAGCGCCGGTATGGCGGTGAGCTTTTCCTGGAGAGAGATCATTTCATCGCGGTAGCCTTCGACCTTGGCATAGACTTTTTTCAGAACCTTTGCATCCATGGAGCATCCCCCTCTTCGAGACCCGCAAGCGTTGTTCCGTCGGCGCACCCCCGGAAGGGCATTCCCGGCGCGATAATCATGAGAATCGAAGCTAGCACCGGGGAATGGCATCGTCAAGACTTTTAGGCTGTTGATTGCGGGCGTCGACTCGTCGTATCCTGTGGCGCGGACGAAGGACCGATTGTTCACGTTCGAAAGGAGGACGAGAGGAATGTTTCGAGGACTCATGATAATGGGGATCGCGATCCTCGCATTCGCGGCGACGCAAGGGTGCGCGAAAAAGGAGAAGATCATGACCGAGCCGGCGGCGGATGTGGGCACAAGGCTCGAGGTCTACGCCCCGTACGACATAGAAGTGCCCTGGCAGGTTATCGGCGAGCGGAACAAGCCCGCCCTTCAGAAGATCTACGCGGCGTGCAGGATCATGGACGAGATTTTTCTGCGCCAGGTCTGGGCGCGCAACGGCGAGCTCCGCGACGAGCTGGGCCGGCGCGGCAACCCGGAGCTTCTCCGGTTCTTCTGGCGGAACTTCGGGCCGTGGGACCGCCTCGACGGAGAGGCGCCCGTTCTCGTCAAAGACGCGAAACCCGCGGGCGCCAATTTCTATCCTCCCGATATGACGAAAGAGGAGTTCGAGAACTGGATCAAGAATCATCCGGCCGCCAAGGACGCCTTCGAGAGCAGCTTCACCGTCATCGCGAGGACGAAGGACAACGCTCTCGAGGCCGTGCCCTACTCGAAGGAGTACGCCGAGCTCCTCACGAAAGCGTCTCAGCTCCTCGATGAGGCCGCCGGCATGGTCGACAACGAGTCGCTCGCCAACTTCCTCAAGCTCCGCGCCAAGGCCTTCCTCTCGGACGACTACTTCGAGAGCGACGTGGCTTGGATGGACGTCACGGACAACGTGATAGACCTCACGATCGGCCCCTACGAGGTTTACGAGGACAACCTCTTCAACTACAAGGCCGCCTTCGAGGCGTTCCTGTGCGTCCGGGACCCCGAGGAAACGAAGAAGCTCGAGGGGCTCAAGGCTTACGTCGCTACCATGGAGCAGAATCTCCCGATCGACAGCCAGTACAAGAACACGTCGCGCGGGATGGAAAGCCCGATCACGGTCGTCGACGAGATATTCTCCGCCGGCGACACGAAGGCGGGCGTCCAGACGATCGCCTTCAACCTTCCGAACGACGAGCGCGTGCGCACGGCCAAAGGGAGCAAGAAGGTGATGCTCCGGAACATCTCCCGGGCGAAGTTCGAGAAGATCCTCATGCCGATCGCCCGGCAGGTGATCGCGCCGGAGCTTCTCCCGTACGTTACGTTCGACACCTATTTCAACGAGATACTGCTGCACGAGATTTCGCACGGGCTCGGTCCCGGCGTCATCAAGCTCCCCGACGGCACCGAGACCACGGTGAACAAGGCGCTTCGCGAGCTGTACTCGGGGACCGAAGAAGCCAAAGCGGATATTGTGGGGGAGTACAACTTTTATTATCTTATAGATGAAGGGTTTTTCCCTGAAGCGTTAGCGAAGGAGACGGGGGTCACGTACCTGGCCGGCTTCTTCAGGGCGGTGCGGTTCGGTGTCGGTGAGGCTCACGGGAAGGCCGTTATGGCTATCTTCAATTATCTGAAGGAAAAGGGCGCTTACGTCAGGGATCCTGCCACGGGGCTCTGGTCGGTCGATTTCACCAAAATCAGGGAAGCGGTCGCCTCTCTCTCCCGGGAGATACTGCTCCTCGAGGCGCGCGGCGACTACGAGGGCACCAAGGCGTTCATGGACAAGTACTGCGTGATGGACCCGGACGTCAAGGCGCAGATCGACGGGATCAAGGGCGTTCCGGTCGACATTGAGCCGAGGTTCGTTCTCGAAACTGCATTCGGCGGGACACTGAGGTAGCGCTTCGGTGTTCCTTAGATAGATGACCGATGGACGCAACCCCCAGCCCCTGTAATCAGGCCGGGTGGCCGCCTCCTTAGAAGGTCGACCTTCGTGGGGGTATGTTGACCTTTTTGTGTTGGAGGTACCCTGGGCACCCGGCCTTTTTCTTTTAGGATGCATCGGCGTCCACAGGGTCGAGGACGAGAAATTTCTCTTCAGGTTATGAAGTAAGAGCGGCAAACGGCTATTTGCCGAAGAGGCTTTTGATCGATCCCCAGCTCTTGTCTTCCACGGCAATCGCCACCGGGCACAGAACCGAGGTCAAAGGGCAAAACAGCTTCATGTAATACTCGGACTGGCCCGCCGTAATCGTGCGGCAGGTGTACCGGGCGAAGCCTGTTGCAGGATGAGGTTGAATCCTTATCGGCGCATCGATAATCGTCCCGCCGGAGCTCACGCACGAGCTCAATGCAAAAAACCTGAGCGTGCAGAGAAGATTATAGCCCGGATTGAGCGGAGGCCAATAGGCAATGGATAAACCGTGGATGGGATCCCCTATGTTGAGGCCTCCCGGGGGATAGGTGCAAATAACCAGCACTACCCCTGCCGGCAAGACTACGCGGAATTCGACGGCGCCGAGATCACAGGGAACGGCGTGGCTGTATACATATCCTTCGAACTCGTCGTATTGCGAGGGCCAGTAATGCATTTGCCCGTTATTGAAAGTAAAATAAAGGCCGATTGTTCCCTGCGCCGACACCGCCGCAGGGGCACATAGAAGAAGGAATATCATTGCTGCAATGATGGATCTCATGGCTGCTCCTTGGCACGGACCCTCGACGCCCGCATCGAACGTTATGGTGATTGTTTCTCCTATTTTATCACAAAGCCCCGAAGACTTCAATTGACGATTCGAGAATGGAAAAGGCCGTTGACGGGGGCGTATCCTCATGATACGATATGAGTATAATCCATTCTAAACAGCGATCGGTTCGTTGCGGAGGGTCGAATCATGAGAATAGTCGCCGCAGTTGTCGCTTTGGTTTCCATCGTGCTCTCTTGCGGGGACATTCTTGGCGAGGGTGTGGATGAATGCAAGAGCACCGCGCGCATTTGGTCTCTCAATTCCTCGTGCTCGAGGATGCGAATCAATTTCTGTCCCGCCGGGGACTTCGAGCCCGTCTCCAGCGGATGCGTTCCCTATACGGCGGTGGGCTATTTTGCCATCGAGATATTTGCCAGGGACGCCTCCAATAATCCGATCCGGCGTATCCCTCGCGAGGATTTCTGGTTGAATTCGTGTGATCCGAGCCGACAACTCCTCCTGTGCGTCGCCCCAATCACTGCGGATTCGTCGACCGGCCTTAATGGACGGACGACAATATCCGGCCCCATCAAGGGTGGCGGCTGCAATATCCCGGCAGGTTCATTGACCGGCCAGGGAATTTGGTTGGCAATTCAGGGGAAGCCGATCGTGAAACCCAGCCTTTGTTTCGAGAAGCTCTGCCTTGCACTAGACATCAAGAGCCCTGACACGACCGGGCCCGGCGGGCAGCCGGACGCAGTAGTCAATCTGTCCGACCTCGCCAGGTTCTGTCTCCACTACAACACGCAGTGGGGGGTGCCTCCTCCGCCTGGAGTGACATTCAGCGCGTGCATGGATTTCAACGACGACAACAAGGTTGATTTAATCGATTTCTCTATGTTCCGAGAGCACTATCTGCACCAATGCCAGTGAGGTTCTGAAGTAACCAGAACAATCGGCGCTTCTGACGCCGCTGCGGAGCTCCCCCGCCCAGCCCAAAAGCCGCTTGACTTCACTCACGAAAGCGGCGAAACTTCAATTTTGTCAACAAATAAGGAGGATCTTGATGCAGGCTTTCCTCGACGGTTGCGCAAAATCAGTGCTTGAAGGTGATGCCGAAGCGGCCGAGAAGCTCGCCCGCGAGGCGCTCGACAAGAAATATCCGCTTCTCGAAGTCATAGAGAAAGGGTTCGCCAGGGGAATTCGCGAGGTAGGCCGCCTATGGGAAGAGGGCGTCCTCTTTTTGCCGGAGCTCGTCATGGGCGCCGAGGCGATGAAACGGGGAATGGGCGTTCTCCAGCCGGCGCTCGCCAAGAGCGGCGACAGGCCGAAGTCGCTCGGGCACGTTGTGATCGGCACGATCGAAGGGGATATCCATGATATCGGCAAAACCCTCGTCGCGACGATGCTCTCGGCGAACGGCTTCGAGATCACCGATCTCGGCGCGGATGTGCCCGCGCTCAAGTTCGTCGACGAGGCCGAGAAGAAGGGCGCGGGTTGCATCGCCATCTCGGCGCTCCTCACGACGACGATGTCGGGGCAGCGGCGCGTCGTCGAGGAGCTCAAGTCGCGCTCGCTCAAGGGCACGGTGCGGGTCATGGTCGGCGGCGCCCCCTGCAGCGACGAATGGGCGCGCGAGATCGGCGCCGACGGCTACGCCGGGGACGCGGTCGCGGCCGTTTCCCTCGCGCAGAGCCTCCTGGGAGCGCGATGACAAAGGATTTTCTCGCGACCGTGAAGCGCAGAGTCGTCATTTTCGACGGCGGCATGGGGAGCATGCTCATCGCCGCGGGGCTCACCCAGCGCGAGGTTCCCGAGGCGTGGGTCCTTTCGAAGAGCGAGAAGATCGGCGAGGTGCATGCCGCCTATCTCGCGGCGGGGGCGGAGGTCGTCACGACGGCCACGTTCGGGGCGAGCCGCATCAAGCTCCAATCGTCCGAGCCCGGGCGCAAGCTCGACGCGGTCACGGTGAACGAGAAGGCCGTCGAGATCGCGCGCAAGGCGATCGAGCGATCGGGAAAGCACGACAGATTCATCGCGGGGGACATCGGCCCGACCGGGCTCTTCTTTCCCCCCGTCGGCACGCTCAGGGCCGAGGACGCGCATGCGGCCTTCAAGGAGCAGGCCAACGCGCTCGAGCGCGCCGGAGTCGACATCTTTATCATAGAAACGATGTACGACCTCCGCGAGGCGGTCGAGGCGCTGCGCGCGGTCAAAGAGGTCTCCGGCCGGCCCGTCGTCGTCACGCTCACCTTCGACCGGAAGCCCCGCGGCTTCTTCACGATGATGGGGGACACGACGGAGACGGCGGTCGAAGCGCTGCTCAAAGAGGGAGCGAGCGGCGTCGGCGCGAACTGCACGCTCCAGAGCGGAGAGATGATAGAGCTCGCCGAGGAGTTCAGGCTTGTTACCGGGGCGCCGCTCGTTTTCCAGCCGAATGCGGGGCGCCCCGTCATGGAGCACGGCGTTCCCGTCTACAAGCAGCGGCCCCGGGAGTTCGCCGAGGACGTCGTGAAGATCGTGGCGGCCGGCGCGAACGCCGTCGGAGGATGCTGCGGGACGACGCCCGACTTTATCCGAGAGGTTCACAGCGCCCTCATTCATGGAAAATAATGGAGCCCGTCATTCTCGAGAATTTCAGCGTCGCGATAGACCCCGCGGGGGTGCGCCGTTTTCTCGGCTCGAAGGGCCGCAAAAGGCCGGCTCCGGGGGAGCGGTACGACGACGTCGTCAACGATGAGATGCGAGCTGCGGTCCCGCTCATCGCTCCGAAGGGAATCTACACGTACGCCGCGGGGCTTGAGCTGGCAGGCTCGAAGATATTCGCGCACCTCGACCGGATGGCGTTCTGCGTGTGCACGATCGGCCCGGCGCTCGAGGCCGAGGTGACGCGCCTCGCCGGCGCGGGCGAGCTTCTCAAGGCGGTCGTGCTCGACTCGATCGGCTCGGTCGCCGCCGAGGCGGTCGCGGAGTACATGGACACAAGAATCGCCGAGGAGAACGCGCGTGAAGGGCTCAAGACTTCGTGCCGCGCGAGCCCCGGCTACGGAGACTGGGACGTATGCGAGCAGGCGGCCGTTTTCGCGCTGCTTCCGGCGGCGCGCATCGGCGTGAGCCTCAGCGAGAGGTTCATGATGACGCCGCGCAAATCGATCTCGTTCGCGATGCACGTGGCGAAGGAGCCCGAGAGGCTCCGCAGCGAAAACTCATGCGGCAACTGCGGCCGCACGGATTGTCTATACAGGCTCGAGTAGAGGGAGGACGGCTGTGGAGAAGAAAATCAATCCCCGCATCGCGTGGTTCACCGAGGGGACGAGAAAGAAGATCGTGAGCGAGGCGAAGCGTCTCTTGGACGAGATCGGCGTGTTCGTCGAGAACGACGAGGCGCTCGGGATCCTCGAGGGGGCGGGCGCGCGCGTCGAGCGCGACCAGCGCCGCGTCCGTATCCCGGCGGATCTCGTCGAGAAGGCGGTCGAGTCGGCGCCCGCCAAGATCACCCTCTACAACAGGAACGGCGGGGCGGTCATGGACCTCGGCGGGGATCGCATCCATTTCAACCCCGGCTCGGCGGCGCTCAGGATCTACGACCCGAAGGAAGGCCGGGCGCGCACTCCCGTGACCGCCGACCTCGTGAGATTCGTGACGCTCACCGACGCGCTCGCCGGCTACGCCGCGCAGAGCACGGGGCTCATCTCGGGCGACGTGCCGCAGGAGATCGGGGACCGCTATCGCCTCTACATCGCGCTCCAGTATTCGGCGAAGCCGGTCGTGACGGGCACCTTCCGCGTCGACGCGTTCAAGGTCATGCACGAGATGCTCGCCGCGGTCGCCGGAGACGCCGAGAAGCTCCGCGAGAAGCCGATGGCGATCTTCGACTGCTGCCCGTCCCCCCCGCTCAAGTGGAGCGACCTCACCGCCCAGGCCCTCATCGACTGCGCGCGCACGGGGCTCGTGGCCGAGCTCATCTCGATGCCCTTGACCGGTGCGACCTCCCCGGTGACGCTGGCCGGCGCCGTCACGCAGCACTGCGCCGAGTGCCTGAGCGGCGTCGTCATTCACCAGCTCGCGATGCCGGGCGCTCCGATCATCTACGGCGGATCCCCCGCGAGCTTCGATATGCGGAAAGGCACCACTCCGATGGGCGCCATCGAGACGATGATGATCGACGGCGCCTACGCCGAGATCGGAAAGCACCTCGGCCTTCCCGTGCAGGCGTACATGGCCTTGAGCGATTCGAAGGTCGTCGACTACCAGGCGGGGATGGAAACCGCGATGGGGGCGATCGTCGCGGCGCTCTCCGGCATCAACAACATCTCGGGCCCCGGCATGCTCGACTTCGAATCGTGCCAAAGCCTCGAGAAGCTCGTTCTCGACAACGAAGTGTGCGGCATGGCGCTGCGCCTCACGGCCGGGATCGAGCTCCGCGACGATCCGATCGTCCCGCTGGACGTCATGCGGGAGGGGATCGAGCGCAAGAGCTTCCTCTCGCTCGCGCACACGCTGAAGTGGTTCCGCAAGGAGACCTACTTCCCCGACGAGGTGATCGACCGCAACGCTCTCGACGAGTGGCAGAAGCAGGGGTCGAAGGACGCCGCGCGCCGCGCGACCGAGCGCGTCGAGAAGATCCTCGCCGCTCATAGGCCCGAGCCGCTCGATCCGGCCGTGCGCGCGCACCTCAAGGAGCTCATGGAGGCGGAAGCGAAGAGGTTCGGGATGAAGACGCTTCCTCCGCTTTGACTATTTGAACGGCCCCATTCTTGAGATCGGGACAAAGTGCGCGCCAGCTGACAACGGAGGCTGCGGGTCCAAAGCGCCGAAGCTGGGTAGGCTTGACTCCAGTGCCTGCGTATGCTATTATTTTGTCGGAGGAAAGAGAGGAATCTAGGGTACAATGTTGATGTGGCACCATACTTGCGCTCAAGTATCTGGTACTACTACGCAAGGACGAAACCTTTTTGATCTCTAGCAGAAGGCGTGAAAGATGGTGAGCGAACTGGAAAAAGACTTCAAATGGTATAAGGATCACCAGAAAGAATTGGTTGCGGTTTACAACGGCAAGTACCTTGTCATTAAGGACTGCGCTGTTATTGGCAATTATGATTCGGAGTTGCAGGCCATCCAAGAAACCTCAAAGAAACACAAGCTGGGCAGCTTTCTGGTACAGAAATGTGAGCCGGGAAGCGATAGCTATACTCAGACATATCATTCAAGAGTTGTTTTCAACTAGGATTGCTCTAGATGCCCCCCGAATATTCGGCCTTTACGGCTCACGCCACTGGAATAACGAGAGTACTGGTGTCGAAGGTGGGCGTTTCTGTCGCATTCGATCCTGGGATGACGACGAAGCCCCCGCAGCCCGAGCAATTCATCGCCTTATGGGATACCGGCGCCACGGGAACCGTTCTAACGCAAAAAGCCATTGATAAGTGCGGCTTGAAACCGACCGGGATGACCGATGTGCATACGGCGAGCGGGCCCGGCACTAGCCCCACGTATCTGGTGAATGTTTTTCTGCCCAATCGAGTGATGATGGCCAAAGTGAAGGTGACGAAAGGGACCATCCACGGAGATATAGACGTCTTGATTGGCATGGACATCATCTCGCAAGGAGATTTTGCCATATCCAACCACCAGGGGAAGACTGCATTCACATTTCGCTACCCGTCTTGCGAGTGCATAGATTTTGTTAAGACAAGCCCGAAGATCGAGGAACGTGCTCACGCGTCCCCCCAAGCAGGCAGAAACGCCCCGTGTCCATGCGGTAGCGGTAAGAAATACAAGCGCTGCTGTGGGAAGAACCTCTGAAAAAGCACAAGCGCGTCGATTCGCGTTCTGCTATTATTTTCCCGGAAGTTCTATTCACGACGCAATAGATGAATCAGAACCAGACTGAATTCTGGAGTATCCCCGCCGAGGGGCTTTTCGAGCGGCTGCGGTCGTCCGCGGCCGGGCTCTCCGCGGCGGAGGCCGCCGAGCGTCTCGCGCGGCTCGGCGCGAACGTCCTCAAACCCCGGCGCGACGCCGGCTCGCTCGCGATATTCCTCGCGCAGTTCAAAAGCCCCCTCGTTCTGATCCTCATCTTCGCCGCGGGGCTCGCCTATTTTCTGGGAGAGACGACCAACGCGAGCATCATTCTCGCCATCGTGCTCGTGAGCGGCGTTCTCGGGTTCTGGCAGGAGCGAGGCGCCGCGAACGCGGTGAAGTCGCTGCTGGCCATCGTCCAGATCAGGGCTTCCGTGATGCGCGACGGGGCGGCCGTGTCGATTCCGGTATCGGAAGTGGTCCCCGGAGACGTCGTTCTCCTCGAAGCGGGGGACAACATTCCCGGGGACTCTCTCATCCTCGAGTCGCGCGACCTCTTCGTCGACGAGGCGGCGCTCACGGGGGAGACCTATCCCGCCGAGAAGGTGTACGGCGCGCTCCCGGTCGGGACGGCGCTCGCCCGCCGGACCAACGCGCTTTGGAAGGGCACCCACGTCGTGAGCGGCACGGCGAGGGCCCTCGTCGTCGCGACGGGCCGCGACACCGAGTTCGGGAAGATCTACGACCGGCTAAGGTTGAGGCCCGCCGAGGCGGAGTTCGAGCGCGGCGTGCGGCGGTTCGGATACTTCCTCATGGAGGTCACGCTTATCCTCGTGATCGCCATTTTCGCGGTGAACGTTTACCTCCGGCGCCCCGTGCTCGACTCCTTTCTCTTTTCGCTGGCGCTCGCGGTCGGTCTCACGCCGCAGCTCTTGCCCGTGATCATCAGCATCAACCTCTCGCACGGCGCGCGCCGAATGGCCGCGAGCAAGGTGATCGTGCGGCGGCTCGCCTCGATCGAGAACTTCGGGAGCATGAACGTGCTGTGCTCGGACAAGACCGGCACTCTGACCGAGGGCGTGGCGCATCTCCATGCCGCGATCGACGCCGAGGGGCGCGAGAGCGAGACGGTGCGCTTCCACGCGTTTCTCAACGCGTCGTACGAGACCGGCTACGTCAATCCGATCGACGAGGCGATCCGCACGGCATGCTCGTTCGACCTCGCCGGCTGGCGAAAGCTCGACGAGATTCCGTACGATTTTCTGCGCAAGCGCCTCTCGGTCGTCGTGGAGAAAGACGCCCGGCGCCTCATCGTCACGAAGGGAGCGCTCGCGAGCGTTCTCGACGTCTGCTCGCTCGCCGAGACGGCCGGCGCCGGCGTCGTCGAGATCGGCGCGGTGCGGGCCCGAGTGGAGGAGCGCTTTCGCGAGCTGAGCGGCGAGGGCTACCGCGTGCTCGGGGTGGCGTACAAGGACGCGGGCCCCGCGACGCGAATCGACAAGCGGGACGAGAGCGCCATGATCTTCTCGGGGCTCCTCGTGTTCTTCGACAACCCGAAGGAGGGAATAGCCGAGACGATCGGGAAGCTCGGCGGGCTCGGGGTCTCGTTCAAGATCATTACGGGGGACAACCGGCTCGCGGCCGCGAACGTCTCGAGGCGGCTCGGCGTCGCGGACCCCGTCATGCTCACGGGGCAGGCCCTGCGCGAGATGAGCGACGGGGCGCTCGTGAGCCTCGCGAGCGACGTCGACGTCTTCGCCGAGGTCGAGCCGAACCAGAAGGAGCGCATCATCGCGGCCCTTAAGAAAGCCGGGAACGTCGTCGGCTTCATGGGGGACGGGATCAACGACGCCTCCGCGCTGCGCGCCGCGGACGTGGGCGTCTCGGTCGAAAGCGCCGTCGACGTCGCGAAAGAGGCGGCCGACATCGTGCTCCTCGAGAAGGACCTCCGCGTGCTGCTTCGGGGCGTTCAGGAGGGGCGGGCGACCTTCGCGAACACGCTCAAGTACGTGTTTATGGCGACGAGCGCGAATTTCGGGAACATGTTCTCCATGGCGGGAGCCTCTCTCTTCCTGCCGTTTCTCCCGCTCCTTCCGAAACAGATCCTTCTCATGAACCTCATGACCGATTTCCCCGAGATGACGATCGCGACCGACTCGGTCGACCGGGAGCTCGTCGAGCGTCCCCGGCGCTGGAACATCAGGTTCATCCGGCGCTTCATGCTCACCTTCGGCCTCGTGAGCTCGATATTCGATTACCTCACGTTCGCGCTCCTGATGTTCGTGCTCCACGCGACGAAGGAGCAGTTCAGGACGGGCTGGTTCATCGAGTCGGTCGTTTCGGCCACCCTCATCGTGCTCGTCATCCGCACGCGAAGGCCGTTCTTCGCGAGCAGGCCGGGGAGACATCTCTCCCTCGCCACGCTTCTCGTCGTCGCGGCGACCCTGGTGTTTCCGTTCACGCCGCTCGCCGGGCTTTTCGGCTTCACGCCGCTCGGCGGCGCATTCATCGGGCTTCTCGTGGTGATCATGGCGTTCTACGTCGCCGCGGCGGAAGTAGCAAAGAGGATGTTCTATGCGCATTCCGATCGCGAGTGAGATTCCGGGTCTGATACAGCACCTATCCTACACGGGAATCTTCGTATGGTTCCTCATCACGCAGCTCATCATCGTCATGCCGATCCCCGAAGAGGCCGTGCTCCTCTCGATCGGCTACGTCGCCGCCACCGGCGTCTGGAATCCGTTCATCGCCGCGGCGATCGCGCTCGCCACGCTCCTTCTCGCCGACAACGTGTTCTATTTTCTCTCGAAATCGGGGAACCGCTACGTCGCGCGTCTCGTCAAGCGTTCGGACGGGGGCGCCTTCGCGCGGGCCGAGTCGCAGATGAGGCGCAACATGCCCCGCGCGGTGTTCACGCTGACCTTCATCCCGCGCCTCAGGTTTTTCGGGCCGGTGCTCGCGGGCGTTCTCAAGCTCAGATGGCCCGCGTTCTTCCTCGCCGACGCCTCCGCGCTCGCGATCCACGTGGGCGTGTATCTATCCCTCGGATACTTCTTTCACGGGAGGCTGCTCGCCGTCTTCAGGAAAACGACGCTTGCGCACCACGTCGTATTCATCGCGGCGATCGTCGTCATCGGCGTGATCGTCGGAATCGTGGCGGGAAAGCGATGGGGCGCGGCACAGGAACCGCGGAAGGCCGAGAGCGCCGGCGGAGACGACCCGCACGCTACTTGATCGCCGCCTTGAGCGAGAACTGCACGCGCATATCGTCGAAATCCTTCGAAGACGCCATGAGCTCGTCGTCCTGGTACGCCTTGTACATATAGGTGGTCGCGAGCTGCGAGACCTCGACCATCACGGTCACGGTGCTCGTGACGCCGTACATGACGCTCCCGAAGACGCTCGAGTTCCTGCCGATGAAGCTCTTCGTGTCGGCCGTGCCGATGGGGATGACAAAGTCCTTGTCGTCCGGATCGTCGACGCCGTAGCCGGCGTTGAGCCAGAGACCCTCTATCGGCCTGTAGGAGAGCTCGGCCCAACCGCCTCTGGCGGCGATCTCGTTCTTCAAAAGGTTCACCGTCTGCCCGACGCCGCCGTAATAGGCGCCGAGGTTCTCTCCCACGAAGAACTCACCCGTAAACTCCCAGCGATCGCAGGGCGCGTACTTGAGGTCGACGTTTCCGGACCACGAGGCGATGTCTTTCGTGTCGCCCGGGGCGGCCTGGTACTCTTCCATGCCGTAGTGGCCCGAGACGCCGAGCTCCATCGTGCCCTTCTCGCGGACCTTCGCCGACATGGCGAGCCTGCCCTCGAACGTCGGGACGCCCGAGTCTGCGCCGTCGTCTATCTTGTCGCCGTCGAGGTCGCCTCCGAGCGTGCGGAAGATGCCGGCCGCGGCCGAGACCTTGACGTTCTCGTTCGGATTGGCGAGGGTCGAGACCCTGAATTGCGGCCTGCGGTAACCGATGTTGCCCTGATCCCAGAGGACCGTATAGTTCGCGGTCTTGGGGACGAGCGGCGATATGATGTCGCTCGTCTGTCCCGCGAGTAGTGACCAGCGTCCCTTCGTGATCTGCGCGTACGCGTGCCGGAGCATCGGCGCGGCCTTGTTCTCCTGCGAGGTCAGGTTGAGAGGCGTGACGCCGAGCCCGTAGAAGTCGAACTCGAAGCGGGCGTCGGTCCGGACATCGTTCTCTTTCCACAGAAAATCGAGCCCGAAGCGGCTTTCGCGCGCCGTGATGCTCATGACGTCGTTGTCCGGCGCCGAGAGATTGTCGGGCGCGGTCACGTAAAGGGCGTAGTTGCCCGTATTGACGCGGGTCTGGTCGTAGGCGAGGTCGGCCTTGAAGTAGCCGCTGAATTTGAATGTGTACGCGGGGGCTTTATCCTCTGCCGCGGCCGCGACGCAGCCGAGCACGAGGAGAAGGGCGAGAAGAGCGATCGTGCGTTTCATATGTGCCTCCTGGTAAGCGCGGGGCATGACGCGGACGCGATAGAAAACATAATGCCTGTTTAGGGGAACCCGACCGGCTTGTCAATCGTTTTCCGGGCGCGGAGCGGCGGCTCTCTCGTAGAGTGACCAGCGCCCGGCGGTCCGCGCGACCTCGAAGCCGCCGGGGGGCGCGGCGCCCCTTATCAAAAGATAGTCCATGTCGCGGTAACGACCGTCATAGTTGTTTCGCTTCCCGACCCATTCGAGGTAGCCGGGGAGGTCGTTCGCGCTCGCGCGCCGCCTCACCGGCCCGAAACGGTAGTCGGTGATCTTCGTGGTCGCCGCGCCCTTCTCCCACACGACGTAATAGCTCGGGAAGTGAATGTAAACGGGCCCCCCGCGAAACGTGTAATCATAGACGAGCCCGGCGAGCCTCTTCCCATCCCCGGCGGGCCGCAGAAACGCCCGGTCGAATCCCGCGTTCTCGCGATTGAAATCGAAGAAGTAGTTAGCCCAGAGCGCATAATGGAACAGGGCGAGGGCGACGAAGGCGGCGACAACGGAGGGACGCAGCCTTTCCGGCGCGCGGGCGCCGCCGTAGATGATCAACGCGAGAAAGAGGAGCGCCGAGAAACGTTGGTAGAGCACCGATTGCTGCGGGATTTCATTGGGCAGAAAAAGGCACGAGAGAAGCGCTCCGAGGAGAAGGGGAAGCACGGCGGCCGAACGCGCGCCCCGGCCGCCCGCGCGGCGCGCGAACGAGAGAACGACCGCGGGAAGGACGATGCCCAGCGAGAAGAGCCCGGCGACGGCGTAACCCGCGGCGCCCGCGAAGAGGTGGAAGTTGTCGAGGATGGGAATCCAACGCCTCTCGACGAACGTGCGGGCGAACGCATGGCGATAGTAATCCGAGAGAAACCGAAGCAAGCCGGGCCCCGCGTAGTCTCGCGTCTCCGAGCGCCACCATGCGGCGGCGAGGACAACGAGCGGGAGCGATGCGGCAGCGATTCCCCCAAGGGCGCGCGCGACGCTCCGGGGGCGAGAAACGAGATCGAGCAGGAGGAGCAGCAGGCAGAACATCGCGGCGAGAAGGTGCACGAAGTAGAGGAGAACGAGAAACAGCGCGGCCCAGACGACCCTCGAGACTCCCGCGACGCCGCGCTCGTCGAAGACGAAAAAACGGCAGAAGAGGATGACGAGCGGGATAGCGAGCGCGAATCCGGCGAATCCCCAGCTTACGTTGTAATTGTACACGAGAAGGAACGAAAGGAGCGCGAACCGGGGATTTCCCCCGAGCTTCCGCAGCGCGAGGAGGACGGAAACCGGCAGCGCAATCACGTAGAGCGCAAAGTACGCTCTGTTTGCGAACTCCACCGAGGGAAAAATCGCGAGGTTGCAGAAGATGAGGTGCGCCGTGTTTGGTTTCAGAAACGCGTCGACGCGGTAATATTCGGCGAGATGATTCGACGGCTCACCGGCATGACGCGCGATCGTCGCCGCGGCGAGATGGTCGGGGAGATCGGTGAAGGGATAGAGACGCGCCGACAGGATGAGCGCGAGGTGAAGCGCGACGAGGCCGGCAAACAGCGCGCCGAACAATCTCTTTTCGCGCCCGATCGCAGCCATCTTCGTGCCCCCGATCTATACCGTCTCGATCATCCTCCGGATCGCCCTGCGCGCGCGGTCGGCTACGCCCGCCGGCACGGCGATCACGGGCTCGAGCGTTTCGAGGGACGCGGCGACCTTCTCGAGCGTGATCTTCTTCATGTTTGGACAGAGCGCGTGCTTCGACGCCGGGACAAACGCTCTGTCGGGGAATTTCTTTTGCAGGCGATAGACCATCCCGATCTCGGTGCCGACGATGAAGGTTCGCGCGGGGCTTTTCTCGACGTAGGCGATCATTCCCCCCGTGCCGAGGACCGCGTCGGCCAAAGAGGCGACCTCGGGATTGACCTCGGGGTGGGCCATGACGACCGCGCCCGGATGTTTTCTCCGCTGCTCGAGGATGTTCTCGGGGTATATCTTTTGGTGCGTCGGGCAGAAGCCCTGCCAAAGGATCATCTCGCGCCCGGTACGCTCGGCCACCCAGCCGCCGAGGTATTTATCGGGGCCGAAGATTATCTTCGTGCCGCGGGGCACCGAGTTCACGACGCTCACCGCGTTCGCCGACGTGCAGCAGACGTCGGTCTCGGCCTTCGCCTCGGCGGTCGAGTTCACGTAGGTGACGACGACCGCGCCGGGATGCTGCCTCTTCACCTCGACGAGGTCTTCCGCGCACATCATATCCGCCATCGGACAGCCCGCCGCCGGATCGGGGAGAACGATTTTCTTCTCGGGCGAAAGGATCGCGGCCGTCTCGGCCATGAAATGAACGCCGCAGAAGATGATCGTCGCCTCGCTCGCCGTCGCGGCGAAACGGCTCAGGTCGAGCGAGTCTCCGAGCCTGTCGGCGATATCCTGGATCTCGGGAGGCTGGTAGTTGTGCGCGAGGACGATGGCGCCCCGCTCGGCCTTGAGCTTTCCGATCCTTGTAACGAGTTCTTTTCTGGGCATCGCGCTCCGGGAGAGATTCCGCGGGGAATCTTATTCCTTCTTGAGCTCCGCACCGCAGTGCGGGCAGTACTTGTCGTTGTTCGACGCGAGCTTCCCGCACGCAGGGCAGTTCTCGAATTCGATCCGGCAGCTATGGCACAGGGGCTCGGCCTGCTGCGGGGCAGGCGGATCGCAGAAGGGGCACGCCTTCGATTCGCTCTCCCCGCCCTCGATCTCCTCCTTCGACGGCGCCGCCGTCTTTTTCGACCGGTAGTTCTCGATCGCCGCATGGAGCGCGTCCGCGCCGAGATTCGAGCAGTGCATCTTGTTCTTCGGGAGCCCCCCGAGCTCTTCGGCCACCGATTCGTTCGTGATCCGCATCGCTTCGTCGAGAGATTTCCCCTTCGCCATCTCGCTCACCATGCTCGAGACGGCGATCGCGGCGCCGCAGCCGAAGGTCTTGAACTTCACGTCCTCGAGCCTGTCGTGTGCGACCTTGATGTAGAAGGTCATCATATCGCCGCAGACGGGGTTTCCGACCTCGCCGACGCCGTCCGCGCCGGCGATCTCCCCCACGTTGCGGGGGTTCATGAAGTGGTCCATTACCTTGTCGCTGTAGAGCGCCATAGCCTACTTCCTTTTGTAAATCGGTGACATCTCTCGAAGCCTCGCGACGACGGGCTTCATCACGGAAATAATGGTGTCGACGTCTCCGGGGCTGTTCTCCGGCCCCATCGTGAACACGATCGAACCCTGCGCGAGCGCCGTCTCGATCCCGATCGCCTCGAGCACGTAGCTTCCCTTGAGCGCCTTCGACGTGCACGCGGAGCCGCTCGCGGCCCTTATGCCTTTCTGGTCGAGGAAGAGGAGCATTCCTTCCCCCTCGATGTATCTCACGCAGAAGCTCGCGTGGTTGGGGAGCCGCATCTCGGGGTGCCCCGTCGCGACCACGTCGTCGATCTCCTCGGGAAGCCTCGAGATGAGCGCGTCGCGTATCGCTTTCGTATGCGCGGCGGTTGCCTCGAGCTCGCGTGCGGCGAGCTCCGCCGCGGCGCCCATCCCGGCGATCGCCGGAATGTTCTCCTGCCCGGCGCGGAGCCCGCGCTCCTGGACGCCCCCCTCGATGAGGGCGCGCGCCGGCGTCCCTTTCGGCAGAATGAGGGCGGCCGCCCCCGGCGGCCCGCCGAAGTTCTGCCCCGCGATGGTGAGCGCGCTGGCACCCAGCTTCCCCATATCGAGGGGAATGACGCCCGCCGCGCCCCACGCGTCCGAGTGCAGGGGAACGCCCGCTTCTCTCGCGACCGCGGCGAGCTCCGCGATCGGTTCGATCGTGCCGATCTCGGTGTTGGCGTGAATGATGGAAACGAGCGCGGCGCCGCCCACGAGCTCCGCCTTGAGCCTATCGGGCGAAACGAGACCGTATCGGTCGACGGGCAGGATCACGATCTCGTACCCGTCCTTCGCGAGCGTCTTCGCCGGGTTCAGGATCGAGTGGTGCTCGATCGCCGAGACGACGATGCGGTTCGATTTCTTCTTCCGCGCCGGGGCGATACCCCTGAGCGCCATGTTGTTCGCCTCGGAGCCGGTCGCCGTGAAGATGACGTCCCACGGATCGGCTCCGACGAGCGCCGCCACCTGCTCCCGGGAGTGCTGCAGAACCTCGGCCGCGGCCTGCCCCCTCGCGTGAACGCTCTGGGGATTGCCGAATCCATCCCTCAGGAGCGGTATCATCGCCTCGACGGCCTCCCGCCGGACGGGGGCCGCCGCGATGTGGTCCATATATATCTCGTTGTTTTTATTTTTGTTATCTATCGTTTCACTCATGTGCGGGCCTCCTTCCGGATGCCGCGGCCCTACATATAGTACAACCCGCAGAGCATAATCTACGGAAATTCTCCGGCGCAAGCCACCATTTTTATGGAACTGCCGCACCTCATTGCTTTATAATTGAATATTCGTGTCGCCCCGCCCGGAATGACCATCAGGCTGGAGGCCCGTTCATGAACATGCGGAGAAAGATACTCGCAGCTTTTCTCGTGCTCGCCTTCTCGGCCGCACTCTTCGGCGCCGCGTTCGCCCAGGGCAAGCCGGCCGGAAAGGCCCCCCGGCTCATCGTCGACCAAATGACGGCGCAGCTCGGAGAAAGGCTCGAGGGAGAGGATTTCCTGCACACATTCAAGTTCAAGAACACCGGAGATGCCGAGCTTCAAATCCTCAGCGTGAGGCCTGGTTGAGGCTGCTCGGTGGCCGACTTCGACAAGGTCATCCCTCCCGGGCAGGAGGGCAAGGTCAATATCAGGATCGACGCCAAGAAGCTCTCGAACGTCGCCGGATTTGAGAAGAAGTTCACCGTCAGGACGAACGATCCCCAGAGAAAGCAGTTCCTCCTCGTCGTCCACGGAACCGTGAAGAAGGTGTTCGAATTCTCGAACGAGATGAACTGGAGCGGCTTCGTCGACGACACAATGAAGGTCGAAAATGTCATCACGAACCTTCTCTCGACCCCGGTCAATATCACCGGTGTCCGCTGGGGGGACGACGGCAAGGCGAAAGGGCTCGAAGAGAGGATCGGCCTCAAGATCGAGACGATCGAGCGCGGCAGGAAATACCGGCTGGCGATTTGGAACAAGAAGGGGCTCTCCCCCGACAACATCGCCGTGCATGTCGTTCTCACGACCGACAATGCGAAGCTCAAGGAAAAATCGTTGCCGATGGCCATCACCGTCTTGAAGGACGTCGAGGCTCAGCCCGGCAGGATCTACGCCACGGAAATGGTGGTGCCCCCGGGCGCCACAAAGACGTTCGATCATTATTTCACGGTCGTTGCCGCTCGAGGCGACTCGCTCAAGATTCTGAAGGCCGTGCCGAACCGGGACGATATGACGGTGAAGATCCAGGAGATTCAGCGCGGCAAATCGTACCGGGGCACGATAACGATTCGCCCGAAGAGCGCGATCGCCCAGTATCTCGGCTCCGTGAAGATCTATACGAATTATCCCGGATACCGGGAGCTCGCGGTCGACGTCGTGGGGAGCGTGCGGCAGGCGGAGCAGTGACGATCCGCGGCGTCCTCATTTTTCGATGGAACGGCGCCGTCCCGGCACGTATTATATAACACTTGGTCGCCCCTTTTGGAACGTACCACAGGCTGGAGGGCAGTGCATGAATATGCGCAGAAGATTGATCGCCGCCTCTCTCGTGATTGTTTTCACGGCCGGCCTTTTCGGCCTCGCGCTCGCCCAGGGCACGCAGCCGGCCGGCAAGGTCGGCAAGGCCGGCAAGCAGCCGGCCGGCAAGGCCGGCAAAGTCTCCAAGGTCGTCATCGAAAACAAGGCGATACAGCTCGGAGAAGTGATCGAGGGCCAGGATTACCAGTACACATTCACGATCAAGAACGCCGGCGACGCCGAGCTTCAGATCCTCAGTGTGAGGCCTGGTTGAGGCTGCTCGGTGGCCGACTTCGACAAGGTCATCCCTCCCGGGCAGGAGGGCAAGGTCAATATCAAGATCGACGGGAAGAAGCTCTTCCCGGGCATGTTCGAGAAGAATTTCGCCGTTTCGACGAACGATCCCCAGAACCAGCAGTTCTCCCTTACCGTTCAGGGCACGGTGAAAAAGGCGTTGGAGTTTTCCCGCGAGATGCGCTGGGCGGGCTTCGTCGAGGAAGACTTGAAAATGGAGGCCATCATAACGAACCTGCTCCCGGTTCCGGTCAATATCACGAGCGCCCGGTGGGCGGATGAAGGCAAGGCGAAAGAGCTGGACGAGAAGATCGGTCTCAAGCTCGAGACGATCGAGAAGGGCAAGAAATACCGGCTGAAAGTCTGGAAAAAGAAGGAGCTTGCGCCCAACAACTTCGTGACGAACATCGTGCTCGCGACCGACTATCCGAAGCTCAAGGAAAAGATGGTGAACCTCGCGGTCACGATCATGAAAGACGTCGAGCTTTTTCCCGACAAGCTCTATTTCGGGGAAATGGTGATTCCCCCGGGCGCCACGAAGGCGTTCGACCGGACGTTCAGCATCGTTGCGGCTCGAGGCGATTCGCTCAAGGTTTTCAAGGCCGTGCCGAGCCGGGACGATATCACGGTGAAGATACAGGAACTCCAGCCCGGCAAATCGTACCGGGGAACGGTCTTGGTCCGGCCGTCGAGCAGGATCGGGCAGTACGCCGGATCGATCAAGTTCTACACGAACTACCCGAAGTACAAGGAGCTCGTTCTCGACATCGTTGGAAGCGTGCGCGTGGGGGATTCCTCCGACAATGCCCCCAGAAGCCTGAACGAATCCAGTAAGAAGTAGAATCCTGAACGAATCCAGTGCGAAGGTGCGCCCCGCCGAGCAGGGTGCGCCTTCGCGTTTGAAAGGGGCACGAATGAAGCTCTGCCGGCCCTCGATCGTTTTCGCGCTCGCCGCACTCCTCGCCCTCGCCGGATCGGACGCCTTCGCCCAGACGGATGCGGCGAAGGCGCTCAAGGTGATCAACGACGATCTCAAGGCCAAGTCCAAGACGATCGCTCCCTACGCGTACGTCGATTTCGCCGAGAAATCGATGCTCGACTTCCTCATGAAATACCCGAAGGGTCCGGAGGCCGCGCAGGCGCACTTCACGCTCGGGAGAATCTATGCCTCGACGGGTGCGAGCGAGAATGCGATCCGCCACTTCAACGACTATCTCGCCATGCCCGGGGAAAAGGGGGGCCCCGACGTGGTCGCGCAGGCGAAGTACATGCTCGGCATGAGCTACCTGGCGCTCGAGAGATACGATGAGGCGGAAAAGAGCTTGAGGGAAGTCGGCAGGTCCGGGAGCGCCGTCGACTCGAGAATACGGGAAGGAGCCTCGGCGGAGCTCGCGAGGATCTCGTCGCTGCGAAGGCTCAGGGTAGGCGCCCCCGCGATCGATATCAGGACCACCTCATTCCAGGGAAAAAAGATACAGCTTCTCACCGGGTACAAGGGGAAGGTCGTCCTGCTCGATTTCTGGGCCGCCTGGTGCAACCCCTGCAGGATGGAAATGCCCAACGTCATCAGCGTCTATAACGAATTCCACAAGAAGGGCTTCGAAATAATCGGCATTTCCCTCGACAACGAAAAGGAGAGATTCCAGAGCTTCATACGGGACAACAAGATGGAGTGGCCCCAGGTCTTCGACGGCAAGTACTGGATGAGCGAATACGCCAAGCTGTACGCCGTCAACTCCATCCCGGCCACCTTCCTCATCGACAAGAAGGGGATCATCCGTTTCAAGAACGTGCGCGGAGAGAAGCTCAGGGAGAAGATTCTGCAGCTTCTCGATGAGAAATAGAAATGCGCCCGGCTTTTCCGGTTTAGCGAAAAAAACATCTTGACTCCGGGGCGTTTTCATGGAAAATTACCCGTTGTTTATCGCGCTATCGTAGGCTACTGATGGTGCCACAGATAGGGGCGGCGGGGCCAAGCACTTCGGTGGTCGCTCTTATTATCACGAGACGATGAACTTTATAGATTCAACGAACTTCGAGCGCTTCCTCAAGAAGCTCTCCGCCGGGGGCGAACTTTTCGTTCCGGTGCGCGTCGGCGAGACCGGCACGCTTCGGCTCGAGCGGATCGAGCTGTTCCCGCTTCCCGACAACCTGTGCCTCGACGGGTTTCGCACGGTGGAGCCGCTCAAGGCGTTCGCGCAGCTTCTCCGCTATCCCGTCGCGGACTATCCCTCGACCGAAGGGGACGACATGGAGGACGAGAAGTCGTTTCCGTCGGTCGTCGTCGCCGGCGCTCGCGGATGCGATCTCGCCGCGATGCAGCTCGTCGACAAGGTGCAGATCGAGGGGGAATTCACCGATCCCTTCTACAAGATCAGACGGGACAAGATGCTCCTCGTCGGCGCCGACTGCAGCGAGTGCGGCGAGAGCTGCTTCTGCAATCTTCTCGGCGCGAAGCCCTGGCCCGAAAAGGGCCACGATATCACCGTTTCGAAGATCCAGGGGGGCTACCTCGTCGAGGCCGGCTCCGAGCGCGGCGAGAGGCTCATCAAGGAAAACAAGGATCTCTTCACCGAGGCGCGCGAAGCGCAGGTAAAGATGCGCGAGGAGACCCGCGCGAAGGTCGTGAAGGATCTCGAGGAAAAGAACCGTACCTACCCAAAGGCCGAGGCAATGCCCCCGCTCATGCGTGAGGCCCTTGGCGACGAGATCTGGGAGGAGCTCGCGGCGCGCTGCGTCGAGTGCGGCGCCTGCACGAACATATGCCCGACGTGCTATTGCTTCCTCCTGTACGATCAGAAGGCGGACGGCTCGCATTTTCAGAGAATATTCGCATGGGATTCCTGCCAGGTCACCGGCTACGCGCGCATGGCGGGGATGCTCAACCCGAGGCCGCGCCTCTCGGACCGGGTCAAGCACCGGCTTTACCACAAGTACGATTACCTTCCCTTGAGCCACGGCGCGATCTACTGCACCGGCTGCGGGCGCTGCATCGACACGTGCTCGGCGAGCATCGATATGCGCGAGCATTTCCGCAGGATCAGGGAGAAGGCCGGGAGCGCGAAGAAAGCGTAGGCTGGAATGAAGAACCCGTACTACCCGATAGAGACGCTCGTGGAGGATATCATCACCGAAACCCCCACGATCAAGACGTTTTGTCTCGCGCCCTCGCGGCCGATCAAGTTCAAGGCCGGCCAGTTCATGCAGCTCACGGTGCCCGGCTACGGCGAGGCGCCGTTCACGCCGAGCTCCAGCCCGAGCATCGCCGAGAAGATGGAAATCACGATACTGCGGACCGGGAAGATCACCGACGCCCTCCACGCGCTCAAGCCGGGGGCCGAGGTGGGCCTCCGGGGGCCGTTCGGCAAGGGCTATCCGATGGATGCAATGGAGGGCAAAGAAGTGCTCGTCGTGGGAGGAGGGGTGGGGCTCGCGCCGCTCCGGTCCCTCATCTACGCGCTCCTCGAGAATCCGAAGAAGTACAAGAGGGTATCGATCAAATACGGCGCGCGCGTGCCCGAGGAGCTCTGCTTCCGGCGCCTGTACCACGGGTGGGAGAAGGCCGCGCCGAACGTCGATTTCAGGGTCACGATCGACGTGCCGGCCCCCAATTGGACGGAACACGTCGGCCTCGTGACGACGCTCCTCGACGGGCTCGACCTCGACCTCGAGAACTCGCTCTCCGTCTCGTGCGGTCCCGAGATCATGCTCAAGTTCGTGACGCTGAAGCTGCTCGAAGTCGGATACAAGCCGCCGCAGATATACCTTTCCATGAATCGGAAGATGTCGTGCGGCATGGGGAAGTGCGGCAGGTGCAACGTGGGACATTACTACCTGTGCGTCGACGGCCCCGACATGTGCTACGACAAGATAAAGCACGTCCCGAACGTGTTCGGATGATACGATGAAGGAACTGAAAGCGAATTGCTCGTTCTGCTCGCTCGCGTGCCCGCTCATCCTGCGGGGCGGCGAGCGGCAGCCGATATTCACGGCGGAGTCGCTGCTTTCCGTCGAATGGGACGGGTCGAAGGACTCGAAGTTCGGCGGAAGCCTCTGCGCGCGCGGGAACTCGGTGGCCGAATTCCTCACGCACCCGCGGCGCGTCAACTATCCCTTCGTCCTCGGCGAGCGGTCGAACATCGCGGCCGCCGTGAGCGAGACGGCGAAGAGCCTCGCCGAGATCAGGAAGGAGTTCGGGGCGGACTCCATCGGCGTGCTCCTCGGAGAGAACCTCACGATCGAAGAGGCCTCGCTGGCCACGACCTTCGCGCGGGACGTTCTCGGCACGAACAACGTCGCGCTGTTCGCTCCCGACGACGCGCCCCTTTTCCGCGCCTATCTGAGCCGCGATCTCTCGAAGGTGAAGCCCGCCGGGGCTCGGCCGACGGGGGACCGTGTCGTTTCGCTCATTATCGGCGATTCGTTCAGCGAGCATCCGTGCACCGCCAAGTCGGTCCTTCCCGCGAAGTACGGCACGCGCGGGAGCGAGGTCATCGTCGTGAGCCCCGAGGTGAGCCACACGGCGTGGTTCGCCAACAGGCACCTCCGCTGCAAGCCGGGCGGGGAGACTGCGGTCGTCGCGGGGCTCCTCAAGGCCGCCGCGGACAAGACGAACGCGCCGCTCGTCCCCGAGCTCAAGAAGATGCTCGCGGGGCTGGACTGGAGCGAGATCGAGCGTATCGGCGGCGTTTCGAAGGACGCGATCGCGGCGGCGGCCGCCTCGATGCTCGGCGCGTCGAAGGTGACGACCTACCTTTCGAATATATTCGGACGCATCGCGGCGAGCGCGCTCGCCTTCTCTTTCGCCGAGGCGCTCACGAACGTCTGCCCGGGGGACCGGGAGTTCGTTCCGCAGTTCGTCCAGCAGAACACGTGGGGCATCTACTCGGTGCTCGCCGCGGCGGGAGAGAGCGATTGCCTGAAGAAGCTCGCCGCGAACGAGCTCAAGGCGCTCATCGCCCTCGGGCTCGATCTGTTCTCGGTATATCCGGCCGCTCCCATCGAGAAGGCGATGCGCGAAAAGCGCTTCACCGTCACGACCCAGTACTTCTGGAATCAGACCGCCGATCGCGCGAACATCGTCATTCCGGCCGCGAGCCTCATGGAGAAGAAGGGAACCGTCTCCCCCGCGTTCGGCGAGGACCTCGTGCGAGACGAAGTCATGCCGCCGATCGCCGGCGCCGTGACGGCCGAGAAGTTCCTCTCGATGCTCGCCCGGGAGATGGGCTCCGAGCTCGGGAGCGCCGCGAAGCCGGCGCGCCGAACGGAGCGCTCGGGCGAAGCCGGCGGGATGGCCGGGGAATGGTCCGCATACGCCGCCTCTGGAAAAGAGCTCGAATCGGCCGAAGCGGTCCTCATCCCCTGGAGCGAGGCGGTTCACGTCGCCGACGGGTCCCTGAGCAGGAATTTCTACTGGTCCCAGATCACGTGCCCCGACGCGCTGCTCATGGTTTCCGAGGAGCTCGCCGCGAAGCTCAAGCTCAAACGGGGGAATCGCGTGGACGTTTCGACCGCGGGCGGGGAGATCGTGCTCCCGGTCGAGGTCACGAAGAAGCTCGCCGGCAAGGTCGCCGCGGCGACGATCCATTTCCCCGCCGTGCGGAAGCTCTTTCCCATGAAGCTCGACGCGAACGGCGAGATCGTTCTCGGCCCCGTTCCCGTGAGGCTGAACCGGCAAAGCGAGAAGTGAAACGATGGAGAAGCGCGTTTATATCAATATGAATCTCTGCACGTCGTGCCGTTCGTGCGCGGCCGCGTGCGCGATGGGGCACCAGGGGCAGGGGCATCTCAAGCACGGCACCATTCAGGACAAGGCGACGGTGCCGCTCCACTGCAGGCACTGCGCCGAGCCGCTGTGCCTCAACGTCTGCCCGCAGGAGGCGATCAAGAAGGACGAGAACGGCACGATCATCCGGATGCGGAACCTGTGCATCGGGTGCAAGTCGTGCATCCAGTCGTGCCCGTTCGGCGTCATGCTCCCCTATTCGACGTGGCACACCTCCCCGAAGTGCGACCTGTGCGCCGACCGGCTCGGCGAGGGGAAGGTGCCGCGCTGCGTGGCGACGTGCACGTCGGGAGCTCTCGTATTCGAGGAGCTCGCGACGATCGAGAAGAAATTCAGGCGGACGGTCGAGGGTGGGCGTTACTTCGTCCGCTTCATGCCCAACAGGTAGCGAAGAGGTATCATGCAAGCCGTACTGTATTTCGTGAAGTACCTCGTGTTCCCCGGGTTCGTCTTTTCGGCGGTCGTGGGGCTCCTGACGACCTGGGTCGACCGCAAGGTCACCGCGCGGATCCATCTCCGCGTAGGGCCGCCGTGGTACCAGCCCTTCGCCGACACGTTCAAGCTCCTCGGCAAGGAGGTCGTCGTTCCCGCGTGCGCCCGCTACACGGGATTCCTCGTCATGCCGGTCCTCGGGCTGGCGGCGGCGACCTTGGCCTCCACGATTCTCTGGCTCGTCAATCTTCAGCCGGCGAGCTCGTTCGTCGGGGACACGATCGTCACGCTCTACATCATGACGATCCCCGCGATCGCGCTCATCATCGGGGGGAGCGCCTCGGGCAACCCCCTCGGGGCTCTCGGGTCGGCCCGCGAGATGAAGCTCCTTTTCGCGTACGAGCTCCCGCTCACGATCGCGGTGCTGACGACGATCGTGAAGGTGGGGAGCTTTTCGTTCGACAAGATCCTGATGTACCAGGAGTACAACGGCGTCATGCTCGGGAGCGTATCGGGCGTGCTCGCGTTCATCGTCGCGATATTCTGCGCGCAGGCGAAGCTCGGTTTTCTTCCCTTCGATATCGCCGAGGCGGAGACCGAGATCGCGGGGGGCACCCACATCGAGTATTCGGGCGCGCCGCTCGCCGTCGTCCGGCTCAACACGGCGATCATGTATCTCGTCGTGCCGCTCTTCATCATCACGCTGTTCTGGGGCGGTGTGAATTTCATGGGGTGGAGGATTCTCACCTCCGTCCTCAAGTACGTTGCGATCGTCGTCATTATGGTTCTGATAAAGAATACCAATCCGAGGGTCCGGATCGATCACGCGGTCCGCTTCTTCTGGGGACCGATGTTCGCGATGTCCGCGATCGCGATGATCCTCGCGGTCATCGGATACTAGGAGGCCCGAGAGAATGTCGCTTGCGCTCAAAGCTTTGAAGAAATCGCCCTGGGTATTCCACGTGAACACCGGGGCGTGCAACAACTGCGACATCGAGATTCTCGACTGCCTCACGCCGCGGTTCGACGTCGAGCGCTTCGGCGTCCTCCTCGTCGGCAGCATCCGGCACGCCGACGTGCTCCTCATCAGCGGGCCGGTCACGCAGAACGTGCTCCCGCGGCTCCGGCGCCTCTACGAGGCGGCGCCCCGGCCGATCAAGGTCGTCGCCTTCGGCGCGTGCGGCTGCAAATGCGGCATCTTCCGCGACGCCTACAACACGGTCGGCCCGATGGATAAATACATACCGGTGGACGCCTACATTCCGGGCTGCCCGCCGAAACCGGAGACGATCATCTCCGGCATCATCAAGGTCCTGAACCAGCTATAAGAGAGCCGTGTATGGAACGTGAAGAAGTAAAGAGACGGATCGCGGAAAAATTCGGCGCAAAGGTCAGGATAGCCGAGCGCTCGCCGAAGCGCGTCTTCGTGTACGCGGAGAACGAGATCTGGACGGATCTCGCCCGCTTCCTCTTCAACGATCTCGGCGCCCGCTACGACACGGGGGCCGCGGTGGACGACCGGGACGGCGTCGAGGTCATGTTCTTCTTCCCGTTCGACAAGGAACACTACTTCGTCACGATCAAGACCTTCGCCGCGAAGCCGAATCCGACGCTCAACTCGATCGCGGCCCATATCCCGGGCGCCAAGTGGATCGAGCGCGAGATGTTCGAGATGTACGAGGTCAATTTTCTGAATCATCCGGACCTCCGGCCGGTGCTCCGCGCCGACACGCGCCCGGCCGATTATTACGCCGCCAAACGCGAGGTCAAGGACGAGCACGAGACGGTGCGGCAGCGCGACGACGGCGAAGCGCGCGCGGACGAGGTGGCGGGACGGCCGCCCAAAGGAAAGAACCCCTGAGGTGAAGCACGATGGTTAAGAAAATCCCGATCGGCCCGTTCCATCCGATACTCGAGGAGCCCGAGTTCTTCGAGCTCCACGTGGACGGGGAGCGCGTGGTCGGCATCGATATGACGATCGGGTGGAGCCACCGCGGGATCGAGCTCCTCTCCGAGCACAAGACCTGGGATCAGGTTCCGTTCCTCGTCGAGCGCATCTGCGGCATCTGCTCGTGCTCGCACCCGTACGCGTACGTGAAAGCGGTCGAGGACCTGTGCGGGGTCGAGCCGCCGCTTCGCGCGCAGCTCATTCGCTGCATCGCCGCCGAGCTGGAACGGCTCCACAGCCACTTTCTCTGGACGGGGCTCGCCGGGCACTTCCTCGGCTACAACACGGTCTTCATGTGGACGTGGCGCTTCCGCGAGCCGATCCTCGACGTTCTCGAGGCGGTCACCGGCAACCGCAATCACTACGCGGTCATGAAGCCGGGGGGCGTGCGGCGCGACATCCCGCAGGAAGAGATTCCGAATATTCTGAAGCTTCTCGACGAGCTCGAGAAGAACAACAGTATGCTCACGAAGGCGATCCTCGACGACCCCGTGATTCACGCGCGCACGAAGGGCGTCGGTGTCTTCAACAAGGATCAGTGCCGGCTGTACGGCGCGCTCGGCCCCACGGCGCGCTCGGCGGGATACGACGTCGACGACCGGCGCGATCATCCGATTGACGCCTACGACAAGGTGAAATTCAACGTGATTCTGTGCGAGCACGGCGACGTCTTCGACAAGGCGGTCGTGCGGCAGCTCGAGAATTTCGAATCGATCAAGATCATCCGGCAGTGTCTGAAGCTTCTCGAGGGCACAAAACCGGGCGAGATCTGCGCCGAGATCCGCGAGGTCCCGCCGGGCGAAGGGATCGGCGTGTACGAGGCCCCGCGCGGCGAGGTGCTCCACTACGTCCGCTCGAACGGGGGCAACATGCCGCTCAGGCACAAGGTGCGGGCGCCGAGCTTCAACAACATTCTCACGAACGAGCTGAGCGTTCTCGGGAACTCGGTCGCGGACGCCGGGCTCATCACGGCGGCGGTCGATCCGTGCTACTCGTGCACGGAGCGCGTCGGCGTTGTGAATCGCGCGAGCGGCGAGCGGCGCATCCTCACGGAGGCCGATCTCATACGCTTGAGCCACGCGAAAACCGAAGAGATCAGAAAAAGGTTTGCCGCGCTCAGCGGGAACGGCTAGACTGGCGTATCCGGAGTCGAAGAAATGCACGAACTGATGTATCCATTGATAGTTCCGGCGGTTGCAGGGATCATCCCGCTCTTCATCCCGCGCAGGGGGAAGATCGTGGCCGGGATCGTCGCGCTCGCCGCCGCAGTATACGTGCTGCTCCGCGCGGTCGCGCTCTTCGGCGCGGGGGACATCTCCTACTCCGTCACCCTTTTCTCGCTCGCCGGCACGCTCCCCTTCGAGTTCGCGCTCAGGCTCTATCACTTTAGCGCGTTCGTGCTCCTCTTCATCGCGATCTTCGCCGTTCTCTCGATCGTCTACTCGCTCGGTTACCTCTGGAACAGGGACAAGGCGAGCGTCTACTACTCCTTCATGCTCTGGGCGCTGAGCGCCGCGGCGGGCATCGTTCTCGCCGACAATCTCCTCGTGCTCCTCATGTTCTGGGAAATGCTCACGGCCATTCTCTTCTTCCTGACGAACATGGGGGAGAAGGGGCACGAGAAATCCGCCGCGAAGGCGTTCACGATCCTGGGGCTCAGCGACGCGGCGATGCTCCTCGGCATCATCCTGATCTGGGTGCAGGCCGGAACGCTGACGATCTCGCAGCTTTCGATTTCGACGGCGACGCCGCTCGGCGTCGTCACGTTTATTCTCCTCTTCGTCGGCGCAATCGCCAAAGCGGGCGCGATGCCGTTCCACTCCTGGGTGCCCGCGATCGCCGTTTCGACGCCGGCTTCGATCATGGCGTACCTTCCGGCCGCGCTCGACAAGCTCCTCGGCATCTATCTCCTCGCGCGCATCTCCCTCGACATTTTCGCGATACAACCGGGGACGCCGCTCTCGATGCTCATGATGATCGTCGGCGCCGCCACGATCCTCTTCGCCGTTCTTATGGCGCTCGTTCAGCACAATCTTAAGAAGCTTCTCTCGTTCCACGCGGTGAGCCAGGTCGGCTATATGGTCCTCGGCGTCGGGAGCGGAATCCCGATCGCGATCGTGGGCGGCCTATTCCATATGCTCAACAATGCGATCTACAAGAGTGGGCTCTTCTTCGGGGCCGGCGCGATTGAGAAGCGCGCCGGCACGACCGAGCTCGAGGATCTCGGCGGGCTCGCGAGGCTCATGCCGGTGACCTTCATCTCGATGACGGTGGCAGCGCTCTCCATCTCGGGCATACCCCCGCTCAATGGTTTCGCGTCGAAATGGCTCATCTACCAGGGAATGCTCGAGAGCCGTCACGTCGTGTTTCTGATCGTCGCGATATTCGGAAGCGCCTTGACGCTCGCCTCCTTCGTGAAGGTGCTCCATTCGGTGTTTCTCGGGCGTCGTCCCGAGCGCCTCGAAAAGGTGAAAGAGGTCGACTTCTCGATGCAGCTCCCCATGATATTCCTCGCGATCCTGTGCGTTCTTTTCGGGGTGTTCGCGGCGTATCCGCTCGAGAAGTTCATCATACCGGTCGTGTCGGGCGGCGGAGCGGTCCGCATCGCCATGGGCAATCTGACGACGATACCGACCGATGGTTTCTGGAGCCCCGGCGCGGCGACCGCCCTCATCGTCGTCGGCGTGATCCTCGGCCTCCTGATCTATGCGTTCAGCAGCATCAGGGCGTACCGTATCGATGAGAACGTCTGGATCGGCGGCAACATCATGGACAACGACGAGATCCGGTACCCCGGAACGCAATTCTACGGAACGGTAACGGACGACCTCGGCCCCGCGATCAAGACGCTGTTCCAGGACGGCGAGAAGGGCGCCATGGACGGGTACAACTTCTTCGGGAAGCTCGGCGACAGCTTCGTCCAGGTGCTCAGGATGCTGCACAACGGGAATCTCTCGACGTACCTTTCGTGGATCGTGATCGGGCTCGGCGTACTGTCGTTCATATTGATTTTCAAGCTGTAACGGCGAGGCGGCTGGATGGTTGAGACATTTCTTTTCGTTCTTCTGATCTTCATGATCGTCGGGTCGATCATCGCCATCGAGACGAAGAACCTCCTCTCGTCGGTCATCTCGTGCGGCATTGTCGGGGCGGCCGTGAGCATCGCGTTCCTCATGCTCGCCGCGCCCGATATCGCGATCACCCAGGTGGTGGTGGAGATTCTGATCCTCGTGATTCTCATCCGCGCCACCATCATGATCGACAATACCGCCATCGAGGCGCATTGGGACACCTTCGCCGTCGTATCGAGCCTCATATTCTTCGGCTTATTCCTCGTCTTCGCGTTTCTCGCCGTGCAGGACCTGCCCCCCTTCGGACACCCGTCCATGAGGGTTTCGCAGCAGTACCTGGAGACGGGGCTGCAGAAGACCGGGGCGGCGAACATCGTGGCGAGCATCGTCCTCGATTTCAGGGGGTACGATACGCTCGGCGAGGCGACGGTGATCTTCGTGTCGATCCTCGGCTCATTTGTGATCCTTCGGCGCCGCGGACGCAAGCGGAGAACGGAAGGGGATACGGAGAAGGTCGGCATCCTTTCGGAAGCGGAGATTCGCGAGGACTACGAGGAGTTCAGGGAGTAACGCATGGCGACGAAACCGAATCTTGCGGCGAGCGATAGCCCGAAAGGGATGACCCTCATCGTGAAGACGGTGGTGCGCTTCGCCATCGGGATCGTATTCATGTTCGGCTGGTACATCATCATCTACGGGCACCTCACTCCGGGCGGAGGCTTCGCCGGCGGCACCATCCTCGCATGCGGCTACGTGCTGCTCACGCTCGCCTTCGGGAAGGAGCTCGCGCTCACCAAGATGAGCGACATGGCGGCCTCCATCGTCGACAACACGTGCGCGCTCCTCTTCGTCCTCGTACCGATCCTAGGGATAGCGTTCGGATACTTCTTCCTGAATTTCCCGCCGCACGGGAAACCGTTCAATCTCGTGAGCGCCGGCGTGATCCCTCTGTACAACATCCTGATCGGGCTCAAGGTCACCTCGTCGCTCTTCGCGATATTCCTCGCGCTCTCGATATTCGGCAGGTTCATTTCGAAGCTCGTCGAAGAGGCGGAAGAGGAAGAGTAGGAAAGGGAGTTACACGCGATGATCCTCTATTTTCTGACCCTCGTGCTCTTCGTGATGGGCGTATACTGCCTCATCGCCAAGAAAAACATCATCAAGAAGATCATCGGACTCACGATCACCGATTACGCGATCAACCTGTTCATCATCATCATCGGCTACCGCGCGAAGGGTATCGCGCCGATCATGTTCAAGAACATGACGATGAAGGAGCTCACCGAGTACGGCGTCGATCCGCTGCCGCAGGCGCTCGTCTTGACCTCCATCGTGATCGGCCTCGGCGTGCTCTCGCTCATGACGGCGATCTGTCTCAGGCTGTACGAGAAATACAAAACGTTCGATATGAGCGAAATCAACCGGCTCAAAGGGTAGAGAGGATCGAGACGCAGTGACCATGCAGACGATATATCCGCTCTTCACGGCGCTCCCGCTCGCGGCGAGCTTCTTCAATCTCCTCGTGACGAAGATCAACAAGAAGGCGGCCGACTATATCGCGCTTCTCGTGACCGCCGCGCTCGCCGTCATGGCGGTGCTGACGATCTTCGAGGCGCCGTTCGCGTACCAGGTCGGCGGGTTCCCGCCGCCGTGGGGCATCCTCCTCGTCTCGGACGGCCTGAGCTCCCTCATGCTCGTCATCATCAACGTAATCGGATTCCTCTCGATCATATACTCGACGAAGTACATGACGATGTACACGGCCAAACCGAAGTACTACTCGCTGTTCCTCCTTATGCTCGCCGGGATGAACGGCGTCGTCATCACGGGGGACCTCTTCAACGTCTTTGTGTTCCTCGAGGTCGCCTCGCTCGCCTCATACGCCCTCGTCGGATTCGGCTGCGAGCACGAGGAGCTCGAGGCGTCCTTCAAGTACCTGATCCTCGGGGAGGTCGCGAGCACGGCGATCCTCTTCGGCATCGCGTTCCTCTACTCGATGACGGGCACCCTCAACATGCCGGACCTCGCGCGACAGATCGAGGTCATCGGCATCAACAAGGCGGTCGCCTTCGTCATCGCCCTCTTCATCATGGGCTTCGGGCTCAAGGCGTCGATGGTGCCATTCCACGCGTGGCTGCCCGACGCGCACCCGAGCGCCCCGGCGCCGATCTCGGCGATGCTGTCCGGGGTGGTTATCAAGGCGCTGGGCGTGTACGCCATCGCGAGGATCATGTTTGACGTCATCGGTCCGAACGCCATGGTGTCGAGCATCCTCATGTTCCTCGGCGTGCTGTCGATGGTGATCGGGGTCTTCCTGGCCATCGGGCAGCCCGATTTCAAGCGGATGCTCGCGTACTCCTCGATCAGCCAGGTCGGCTACGTCACCGCGGCCTTCGGGCTCGGGCTCAATCCCAACGTCGGGAGCGCCGTTTCGACGATGGCTCTCTTCGGCGGGCTTTACCACTTGCTCAATCACGCGGCGTTCAAGTCCCTCCTCTTCCTCTGCTCGGGGGCTTTCGAGTTCCGCACGGGGACGAGGAACCGCTACGAGATGGGCGGGCTGATCCGCAAGATGCCCGTGACGGGAATCGCCTGTTCGATCGGCGCGCTCTCGATATCGGGCGTGCCTCCGTTCAACGGATTCTGGAGCAAGCTGATCATCATTGTTGCGCTGATAAAAGGCGGGTTCCTGGTGTATGGCGTCGTTGCGACGTTTGTGGCTTTCATGACGCTCGCGACGTTCATCAAGCTGCAGAAGAGCGTTCTCTTCGGACAGCTCCCCGTGCGGTTCGCCGGCATCAAGGAGGCGCCGTTCGCCATGACGCTGCCGCTCGTGATTCTCGCGATTCTCTGCATCGGGCTCGGGTTGGCGTATCCGTTCATCGACCAGGGCGTGCTGCAGGCGGCGCGGGACGCGCTTCTCGACAAGCTTTCGTATATGGGTTACATACTCGGCGGGTGATCGATGAAACGCTTCGTGCATTTTCTCATTATCTACGCGGTCTGGATACTCCTTACGTGGTCGTTCACCCTGCAGGAGATGCTCGCCGGCGTCGTCGTGTCGCTCCTTGCCGAGCTCCTGCTCGGGGATATCTTCCCCTATGAGGGGGTCAAGGTGTTCCACCCGCGCCGCTTCTTCTGGCTCTTCTGCTACTTCTGGGTGTTCCTCTGGGCTATGATCAAGGCGAATTTCGACGTCGCCTACCGCGTGCTCAACCTGTATCTGCCGATTCACCCCGGAATCGTCAAGGTGCGCACGAAACTCAAGAGCGACATGGCGCGAACGTTTCTTGCGAACTCGATCACCCTTACTCCCGGTACGATGAGCGTCGACATGATCGGCGATCACATCTACATTCACTGGATAAACGTCGTGTCTCCCGATATTCAGAAGGACACGGAGATCATCGTCGCGGGCTTCGAGAAATACCTGGAAAGGATATTCGAGTGAACGTATTCATCGCGCTCCTGATACTCTGTATGTTCATGTGCCTCTACCGGGTCGGGAAGGGGCCGACGGCGCCCGACCGGACCGTGGCGATCGATATCATGGGAATCCTCATGGTGGGGTTCTGCGCGATCTTCTCGATCATGACGAAGAGGGACCTCTATATGAACATCGGCATCTCGTGGGCGCTCCTCAACTTCATCGGCGCGCTCGCCCTGGCCAAGTATCTCGAAGGGAGGGGCTTCGATGAGTGAGTTCGTCGGATACGTGCTCCTCTCCGTCGGGGTGGCGTTCGATCTCTTCGGGTGCATTGGGCTCGTGCGGCTCCCCGACGTGTACAATCGTCTCCAGGCCGCGACGAAGTGCGCCACCCTCGGGACGGCCATGATCCTTCTGAGCGTCTTCTTCTTCACGGGATTCGGCGCGATCACGATCAAGGCGCTCCTCTGCATATGGTTCATTCTCATCACCTCGCCGACCGCGGCCCACGCGATATCGCGCGCCGCTCATCGCTCGGGCATCCGCCTCTGGGAGGGGAGCTACCTGGACAAGTACGCCGAGGACCGCGAGGGCGCGGAAGACAAGTCATGACGGCGGCACGGGGAGTTTGAAGAAGCATGCGCAAGCCGAAACTGAGAGAGCTGAAATTCGCGATCGAGGCCCTGATCAAGGGCCCGTACACGTCGAAGTTCCCCAAGGTCCCGGCGACCGTCCCGGAACATTTCAGGGGCGTGCCGACCTACGTGCCGGACGACTGCGTGGGATGCGGCGCGTGCGGCCAGGTATGCCCCGCGGGCGCTATCACGGTCGTCGACGAGTACCGCGAGGACAAGAAGCGGATGGTCCGCCGCATCGAGCGGAACTGGGGCAACTGCATCATGTGCAGCCAGTGCTTCGTCTACTGCATTACGAAGAAGGGGATCATCCTCGACAAGGATTTCGACAAATCGACGACCGATCCGGCCGATTTCATCGACACGCAGGACAAGGAGCTCGTCATGTGCGAGCACTGCGGAAGCCCGATCACGGCGGTCGACCACATCCGCTGGTGCATGGACAAGCTCGGGGAGCTCTCCTACGCGAACCAGACGTTCATGGTGGCGCGGCACAAATCCCTCAACCTCGTGAAGGAGACCGCGCCTCGCGCCGACGCTCGAGCGCTCGACCGCGGCGATTTCATCCGGGCGCTGTGCCCGGACTGCCGCGCGGCGTATATCCTGTCGGATGAATGGGGAGAAAGCTGAGATTGAATGTTCCCATATCCTGACGAGGAGGCCCCGACCAGGGGCCTTTTTTGTGGACGGTTGTATGAACAGTGAAGACAATATGGCGGCGCGTCTCAAGGGCAGGCGCTTCGGCGTGGTGGGTGTGGGGAACGTCATGAAGGGTGACGACGGGGCGGGCCCGGCGCTCGTCGCGCTTCTCGCCGCGCGGGGCGCGGCGTTTCCGATCGTCGATGCCTCCGAGGTCCCCGAGAACTACGGCGGCTGGGTCGTGAAGCAGGGGCTCGAGTGCGCCGTCTTCGTCGACGCGGTCGATTTCGGGGGAGCGCCGGGGGAATGGCGCATCATCCCGTTCGAGGATCTCATGCACTCGGCGAGCAGCACGCACCGGTTGTCGCTTCATTTTCTCATCAGGTATCTCACGGAGGAGTGGAAGGGACAGGCGCTCCTCGCCGGAGTCCAGCCGAAGAGCCTGAGGCTCGGAGAGGCTCTCTCTCCCGAAGTTGAGGCGGGGATCGGGAAGCTCTCGGAGACTCTGCTCGCGATTCCATTTCAAAAAGGAACCTGAGGACGCTTGCTCGCTCTTTTCGTCCCGATCGTTCACGATACCGGAAACGACAGAAGCGGCGCTCGCGCCCTTGGGGCAGCCGAACCGGCGCATCCGGAACAGTCTTTACGCTCCCTCCCCGAGCCCGACCAAATATCATAATGCATTATACTGCAATTGGTTTGTTGAGGTATCCGCCCCCGCGAACGCCCCATCACCGGGCCAAATTCACGCGAGAGCAGATGATGGAGCCGATCTTGTTACTCCGGGAATCCGTGGAGGTGATGACAGCCGGCGGGCCGCGTGAGGCGGGCGAATAAATCGGGTTATTGGGCGATGGTTCTATGTTCGAGTGGGCGGAGGGCTCGAGGTGCTCGCCGCTGTGGGGAAGGGGATGGTGTGGATGTTCAGAAAAAGCATTGCCATCGTGGTGCTCATGTCGTTTCTTTCGTTTCTTCTTTATTCGTGCGCGGGGGAGGATCGGAGCCCCGTCTCTCGTGAGACCGACCGGCTCGAGGATGAACTGAGCAAGGCGAGCGAGGTTCAGGAGCTCATGGCGATCAGGGACGAGATCGCCGCGCGCGCGATCGCGATGCACGTGACGGCGGACGAGATACGCCGGGTGGGGTGCGACGCCCGCAAGACAAACGAGCTCCTCGGCTTCACGGAGACGCAAGCGCGGGCGCGGTTCGAGCGGATCGCCGCATTGTTGCGCGCGCTCCACGACAGATATCCCGCGCTCGGACGCCTCGAGACGGCGGCTTCGGCCGAATGCGAAGCCTGCGACATCGACCGAATCGCGGCGAGCTGGGAGCATTACTCGAAGGTGCTCGCCGTCGAGCTCGGCGAAGGCGGACAGGCGCTCAAAGCTCCGGCCAGGGCTCCACTCCAATGCAAGATGAGGCAGCTCATCGTCGGCTTCGCGGTCTGCGCCGCGCGATCGGGAGGCTCGCTCCTCATCTATTCCCTGTGCTCCTATGGCGTGTTCTGCGGCTCCTGCAGCGGCGGCGCGGCGGATGTTATCTGCGGATAGAAGGAGGGCGGCGTGGCAACCATATTGATCGTCATCGCGCTCGCGCTTGCGGGCTTCGTCCTGAGCCGGACGCGCGTCGTGCGGGAGCTCAACTCGCGGCGCTTCATGAGCGTGGTCTATGCGGCGGCCGCGGCCTATTTCGGCGTGCGCGCATACGGCGCCGTTTCGGGGCAC
>Ga0315275_10000245_pt1 | contig 44789 bp, 59 predicted proteins | sample YL17G03_0_MG_FD_205557 | JGI IMG/M metagenome (GOLD analysis project Ga0315275, IMG submission 205557) | Sediment microbial communities from Yellowstone Lake, YNP, Wyoming, USA - YL17G03_0 | ecosystem: Environmental > Aquatic > Freshwater > Lake > Sediment | place: USA: Wyoming | collected... | reverse complement strand
ATGATAATTTAATTTGTTCTCTCGTTTGTTTTTCATAATCATCAATTTGTCGTCTTTTTTCATTTATTCTTTTACGACTATCTATATCCAATTTAAAAAATTTACTTCTAGTATCTAGTGGTTCTTCTTTTGTACCTTTACCACTTCTACCATATGCATCAAATAAATTATCTTCAGATATTTTTATTTTACCTAGTGCATTTACTATTAATTTAATAGCAAAATTGATAGATTTGTCTGACTTTGACATTAAGTTCATCCACTTACCATCTATTCTATCTATATATTGCTCTTCTATTTCATTAGCAAACATACCTTGACCATCTGTACCAATGAAATCTAATGGTGTAAAATAACAACCATCATCTGTTAATAATTTTTTTAAATCTCTACCACTTATATTTATATTAATATCATTTGATGTAGTGTTTATAGATGTACCATCTACTAATCCTATCATATCGTATATATTATTTGGTAATTTGTCTTTAGATATAATAAAATCTTTTGTTGTTTCTAATCTATTGTTAGTCTTGTCATCGTTCTTAGTATTATTTTTATTGGTAATTATTTCTTTTTCAAGTGCTTCAAATCTAATAAATATTATATCATTTTCACCTATTATGTTTTTAAAAAATAACTCACTTCTTTTGTTATTTGAATTTTCATATATTTGCTCTGATGAATGATATTCAAATGTTTTTTCATTTGTAATATTTACATTTTTTAATTTCCATCCGTTATCATAATAACAACTCAACGGTGGTAAACTTATATTCCAATTACCGCCGTCTTTACTTACACTAGTGTCTAAATTAGATATAAATGGAGTTAGGTTTATTATATCTCCGTGTAAATCATATTTATCTTGTTGTTTTTCAGCTAATGCCTTACACCACATCCAAACAGTTATTTGTGGTAAATCTTGTTGAAATTCGTTTTTATAAACCTGTTTATATGAATTATTTTGAATATCTTTTTTTATTTTTTCTAAACCATCACCTAAGAAAGCCTTTGTACTTATGGAAAATATTTGAGTGCTTTCTGTTGCTAATATCTCATTATTTAATCTATCAAACGGAATAAGTAATTCTGTATTTGTTTTTAATAAAGTCAAAGATATGCTATTTATATCGGTTATATTATCGGCTTCTTGTTGGGACAACGAATCTATAAAAATTTTATCATTTTCAAATTTTATTTTATATTGTTCTTTTTCACTAGGATTATATGAATTATATACCCTTTCTAAATTAGTTACCCCAGTTTCTCCGTCATATTTCATAAAACCAACAATAGACCAACTCGATACTAAAGAATTTAATTGAAATACGAAATCCTGTATAGTATTTATCGTTTTAGTATTGTGTGAATATTTATAATATTTATCCATTATTTTGTATATCTAACACTCCAAACCTTATCTTGATTAGCTTTAAATATTTTTAAAATATTATCCATGTTGTTTTTAATTGCTTCAATAGCACCTAATGCTGCTTCATTTTGAAATTTTACAGTTTCTTTTTGTTCTTCAGTTGTGTATTTAGATGCTATGTCAATAGACGTAGTTTTATTTTTATCTAATTCTTTTCTTACATCTTCTTCAGACATATTTTGAAATCTGCTCTTGTCTTTATTCCACATTTCTAAAAACTGGTCTGTTTGACCTATATTCCAACCAAATTCATTTTTTAAAGCTAATTTGAAATAGTCGTTTTTACCAAATGAACTTTCTAAGTTTTTTACAACTGCGGACAAATACCCTGGTTCTCCCATTCCTTTTTCTTGTGCTCCTAATATATCCCAATATGACGCTCCTGGTTTTAAATTAGCTAACGTTGCGAATCTTCTAGCTTGTTGAAATTCATTCTTAGGATTCATTAATGCTGATTGCATTCCTTCTAGTGTTCCTGTAAACATTGGATTTCTAACATCAAAAAACCCTTTACCACCTGCAAATGATGCCATCATAGCTGATGTAGTATATGCGCTAGTAGAACCAGTGTTTTTAGCTATCATCTCCATCAATGAATTATTTATTTGTATAAATCTACTTAATTCAGTTCTATCCCCAGTTCCTAATGTTGGGTCGACTTTTTGCATAGTTTGTTTAACTATTTCAGCAGTTTGCATAGCCATAGTACCTCCATAGGCACCACCTTCATGTCTTGCCGTTTCCGCTAATCTAGTAACTAATGATTGGTCTAATCCGTATCCCCTTGTTAATCCTAAATATTCTTCTACTTTACCTGTAATATTTTTAGATGTTCCGTACGCTCTTGCCATTGTAGTAGCTATCGGGTATGTATCTGCAACTGATATTCCAAATCTTTGTAATATATCACCTGGGTCATGTCTTCCACCTGTTACACCCCTATAACCATAACTCATTATTAATTCTTTTTCTCTAGCTTGTCGATGCACTTCTCTTTCAGCTGACCAAGTATCAGTTGCAGTACTTATTAATTTAGCTAAAAATGGACCAACTATCGGTATTCCTGATGCGGCTGCTGCGCCAAGTCCACCCCCAGCTTGTATAGCTGCTTGTGCTGCTTTTTCTGAAGTAGTGGATTCTGTTAAAAGCCCACCGACTTTACCTATTGCATTTTTAATTACATCAGCGGCTATATCACCAACTGCTACTGCACCTGCAGTACCCCAAAACCCTAATGCGCCTTTTTGACCTTCTTTTTTCTCTCTACCTAATTCAGCTTCAACAAACTTTGCAATGAATTTTTCATCTTCAGTAGCACCTTTACCACTCTTAACTCTACCGACAAAGCTTTGAGCTTCTTTTTTATCTTTTAATAAATCTTGACCAACCCCGTATAAAGAGTTAACCATATTTTCTAAAATCTCATATGCTTTAAGCTCTGCTTCATATTTTTGTTTTACGATTTCTAACTCTCTTTCCTGGTCTCTTTTTAATTGAGTACGCGTTCCCTCTGTAGCAGCTCCACGTAAAGCTCTTCCATATCTATCTTCTATGTTACCGGTTTCTTGTAGATAAGCGGTTCTACTTTTACTAGCTTCGTCAAGTATTGGCTTTAAATTAGATTCTAATGTTCTTCTAATATCCCTAAAACTTCCACCCTTAAGAAATGCATCTTGTAATGCTGAAGACATAGTTTCACGAGCATATTTAGATGCCTCATCAAATGTCTTTTTTAAATCGTCTCTTAGACCTTTAGCATCCCCTTTAAATCTTAATGTTGCTTCAGCCATTTTTATTTATTTAATTTTGAAACATCGAAATCATCAAACCATTTGTCTATTTCTTTTTTAGATGTTTTTATATCTTCGTTTCTTTTTTTCAACCAATTACCGGTATCTCTATATATTTGTAAGTCTTTTTCCTTTTTATCTTTATCTTTAAAATATTTTTTTATTAAATTGTCTTCTTGAATATCGATATAAATATCTATTTGATTCATTAGTAAATGTTTATCAGAGCCGAATGATATATTGTGTTTTTTCCTCCAACGGTAATCTAAAGGAAAAGTAGAATTCCATTGGAATATAAAATTTTTTATATTTTCTGATGTCATGTATATTATTCATTAGCATCATTATTTTCTATCGGTTCTTCTTCTTCGTCTTCATCATATTGTTTTAATATATCTAACCATTCTTTATACCATGGAAAAAATTCTTTTTTAAATACTTTAACCATTTGTATGGTATCTACTGGGTTTAGCTCTAGTAAATTATTTACTCTTAAATCTTTATTTAAACCTGGTATTAATACTGAAAAATAAGATATAACATCGATTAAATCTAATGCTCTATTAGAATTAATCATTCCACTAGTCACTAAATTACTATACATACCGTTAGCTAATGCTATCTTCTTATTCTCTATTTCGATAAATTGAGCATTTGTTGGAAAATTAATATCATAATTATTTTCCTTAATTTTTACATTGATTTTTTTTTGCAATTCTTTCATTTTACGATTTTTATTTAATTATTCACTTACTTATAAATAAAGAGGTGATTAGAATTCCAACCACCTCCCTGACAAACGTACAAACATCAAAACTTAATTATTAAACATACAAAATTGGTGATTTATACATAAAAGATTGATTTCTACCAGAAATTTGCCCTTCAGTAACATCAAAACTTTCTGAATCTAAAAATGCTTCTTTTATTGTTGCATACGGTTCTTCGTCTGGTGTTATAATTCCTGTTTGAGCATTTGTTGATAGTGGTATTTTTTTATAAATATCTATCTGTACTCCTACTTCTTGTAATGTTACTTGATCAACCCACTTTTCAGTAGATGATGAAGTGTTATATGTTGCAGCAGATACATCTCTATTTATTGCACCTGGAATTTGTGATTGCTTTAAATCTATAGCAAAAAAATCACATGTAAGAGTACCTCTCCAACTCAAAGCTGGTAATTCAGATGGAACTATTGTTCCGATACCTCTTACTTCTCCACGTTGAACGTTTTCAGTAACACGTATTCCTTTCATTTTCCCGATAACAGTGTTACCAACCTTGATTATTCCTATTGCTCCTGTTAAAACTTTTGTATTAGCCATATATTATAATTATTATATTTTTATTAAACAATAGCACTATCCGTAATTGTACCTGTGAACAATAATTTATTAACAGGATAATTTGGAACGAAATCGTAATCTATTTTATAAGTATCTCCTACTACAGATACAATAACATTTCCAAATGAAAGTATTAAATTATCTAATCCTTGTGATGAATTAACTTCTTTTGTTGTTAGAAAACCTTCAGTCCATGTTTTAACTGTAGCTGCGCTTAACGAACCTCTAGTTACTCCACTTGGCTGAGATAATAATTGTCTTTTAGCATTAATTATAATTTCTTTATTTAATTGCGCTTTTATTCTTTCGATAGAAACTTCATATGAATCTCCTACTGCATCAATTAAATAATCATTATTTTGAAGTGTATTTATGGATTGTTCTATAATGAATGCTCCAAATTCGGAATCATATTTTGTAAACAATACTCCTTTATCTAATGCTAATAATCTTTCTTTCTCTTTCATATCATGCATATCAGCATCCATATCTATTGTTTTAAATGTACCTGGAACTTGTGGTTCTAAACCGGCTATTCTTCCAGTTACGGCGGCTGCTTTGATAAAAGAATCATATTCCTTATATCCACTTCCATCTATCTTAGTTTTCTTTAAACCGGCGTGTACAACTACTACCTTTGTTGTATTAAAATTTTCAGCTATATCTGTAGAGCTGTTAGTCCCTGTTAATGCATTAGCATCATTTCCACCACCGATAATCAAAAATTGTCCATATCTAGCACTTGCTAAATATTCAACTAAACTTGCGTTATATGCATGTTTTCCATTTGTTGCGTATTTATCTGATAATATAAACGTGAAGTCTAAATCACCGATAGATTCGATTATACTTGTAACATATGTACTTCCGTAAGTTTCAGTTCCACCTATTGCTAAATTATAACTAGAAGAATAAAATGATAAATCTGTAGCGTCTATTGAATCAGCATCTACCGTAGATGTTTTTAATTTAAAATATTGTTTAAATGTAGCGTTAGTATTCATCCAAGTTACTAATTCAGATATTGTTGACACTTCTTTAGATGATACTATCAATTGTGGTATTAAACAGTTTGTTAATTCTAAATCACCGTAAGGGTCACCATCGCTGTCTGTACCAGTATAAGTACCTACATAAAAATCAAATATATATTTTGTATTATCTAATACACCGGCTCTCATTTTACCAGCATAACCTTGTATCAAATCAGAACCACTTAATACCCCATTTCCAACAGTGCCTTCATTTAATACTTGTAATACTATTTCACCGCCATCGATTATAGATGTTGATGTTGAATGGTCTCCAAATGTAAACGTTAATTCAGCAGGTGTTGCTGCTTTTGCAGATATAAAATATAAATTATCTACACCTTTTACTGTTCTGTTTTTATCTGGATAAAATAACCACTTAGCCGCACGATTAAATGCACCTCCACGTATTGTGTTTTTAAAATCAGTTAGTGTTGAAAAAGATTGTATAGCCGCTTTACCATTAGTTAATGTACCTGCTATCGCGCCACCACCATAACCACTTCCCAAACCAGTGTCTATCAATATTACATTACCGAATGACAATGATGAGGGTGGATTATTAATTCCACTTTTAAAACGTGAATATGTGCCTGGTTCACTTATAGTTTTATTTCCAAATACTATCTTTGTTGCCATATATACTTTTTATTATTTTTATTCTTTAATTTCTTTTTCTTTATCTTCAACTTGTTCTTCTTCTTTTTTAATCCATTTACCGTCTTTTTTTATCATCTTTTTTTTCTTCCATTCTTTTTCTTCGTTTTCTGGATAACCTTCCTCTGAACATGTTTCGGCTTTTTCTAAATCATAAATAGAACGAACATAATATGTATTAACGTTATTACCATCTAATACTTTATATTCTTTCAAGTGTTTTAATTCTTCAGAAGATTCAAATTCTTCTCCTTTTTGTAAAAAATCGTCTTTTATATCCTTAATATATTGTAATAATTGCTTATCTGTAAAGATTTCTAAATCTTGTGATTTAACTAAATTAATAAAATCTTGTTTTAAAATTTCGTTTTTATTAGTTACATTAAGATTGTGGAGTATGTTCATGTGGTTTTATTTTAATTTTAATTAACTATACTTATAAAAATAATAAAATTTTCATTTAAAAAAAATATTTTAAAAAATATATTTTTATATTTTATATATGTGGGGTAGTTGACCCCAATTCTATATCTTTTATTATTTTATTTTTTATCGTTGTTGGCACTGTCATCTCTATAAAACAGTTCAAAGTTAATGCTCTAATAAATATATGAGGTGGTACTATTTCTGGATTTAATTGCAAATCTCCACCACCTAATTTTAAATTCCTTAATCCAGCTAAATCGATTAAATCTAATATAGCAATTAAAAATGCTTTTAATACATTATATATTATTATTACTTCATTAGTATTATCACTAGATACTATTATTTGATAAGTACTGTTAAATGTTCTAGTGTGTGTTTCGTAATATGTTTCACCTGTAGTATCTACTATATTTTCTTGATAACCAGTATCTACACCTAAACCATCTTGATATGCTTGCTCTGATGGTAAATTTATATGTATTGTTGGTATAGCAGCTCTATCTGCGTCGAAAAACATTCTAATCTCTAAGCATCTAGGGTGTGTTCTATCTCGTAAAAAAATATCTTTTGCTTCTGTATAGTAATTTAATCCTAATTTCTTTAATTCTATACCGTTTAATATTTGATATAAGAAAGTTTTTCTTTCATCTGTCGTTTCTATCAAATCTTTTCTTATATACTGTAAGAAGTATTCTAAATGATTATATAATATGATTTCTGGTATATTTATCATGTTTTTTATTTTTTATTTTCCAAATCCTTTAGCTTCTAAAAATTGGTCTATCAATCTATCTATTTGATTAAATAAATCTAAACTATTTAGTGTTTTATCTTTTAAATTAAGAGCTGTAAATCCAGGGTGAATCCATGATTCTGGATTACTTGTATCTGACACTCTTCTAAAATTTATATATTGAGTATGTTTTGAACTTCCTTGTAATTTAGTTTTTGTTAAACCTTCAAATATAGATGTCTTTTGTTTATATTTTTCAAATACTTTATTTTCTCCTATTTTTTCTTTTCCTACTTTAGGTACTCTATATTGTTCTGGTATATTATTTATTTTTAATTTTTCTTTTGGTAATAATTTTTTAGCTTCATTTTCTACTTCTTTAGGCATTTTTGCTACAAATATAGAACTTTCACCTAATGAATTTGATGTTACGAATCTGAATGGAATAGTTGTATACCAACCACCGCCTTTTTTAACTTTTACTTTTGGTCCATGTGAAAACCCGTCTTTCATATCAAACGCTGGTATTCCATTTTCTAACATATTTGGAAGAGGTGATTTACCAGCTGATAACTTTACAAAACCGATATATGGACCCTCGTCACCTAAAATAAGTGAGTTTACATAAATTTCACGACTACCCTTTAATTCCCTAGATGCTATTCTTTTCCATTGTTCGTATGCAACACTAGTGACCCCCATAACAACATATGATACTAGTTCATCTATTTGATTATTAGATAAAGAAAATTCTTCGGCTAAACCACCAACATCTATTTCTATAGGTATCATGGAGTGTAATCATTTGAAAATATGTAATTACTATTGAACTTTTCGTAGTCGATTACGTAATGAGCTCTACGTGCAATCCCGTGCAAAGGAAATGCTAATGGTTCGTCTTTGCCACTATCTTCATTTATAACAAAAGAACGCATTACATCACGTGAACTATCTATTACGTGAAATGTTAATAAATGTTTGTATCTTATAGATAATCTTAATCCATCTTCTTTATAATATTTTCCATTCAAATAAAATACATTGTTCTCAAATGTAAAATCATCATTTTCTTTTAATCTTTTTAGTTTTTGATTTGGGTCTATAAATAAATAACAATCTGTTATTTCTTTTATATAATAATTTGTATATGAAAATAATTTATCATTATATAATACGGGATATATATTTTGACTATGTACGGATTCACCGTCAACTAATGTTAATTTATCCATAAAAGCTATTGAGTCGGTATCATTACAAGATACTGACACTGTCCCCATTTTTTCTTCACTCCATTCTTTAAATTTAGTTTCGATATTCATTCTTTGGAGAACCATTCTTGTTTTAACTTTATTTAGAAATACCCAACCGCTACCACCACAATTCTTACAACTAGATAGATTGTCCATTCCTTTAATCTTACAGCTGCAACGAATGGCTTTTTCGTGATATAATTCGTATCCCTTTTGATATATTAATGAATTAAAATCTTCTTTAACAAAATCCTGCCTAGGAAATCGATACATTTCAGGGGCTGTTTTATTTATTATAGGTTTTGTCATTTTATAAAGATATTACTGTAACTCCTTTATAATAATTATATAAATGTTCTTTAGCTATTTCTAAATCTTTCATATACCCATTAATTCGTTGTGAAAACCCTGATTGAGTTGTATATGACTGTGATAAGCCATCTATCGATATACTTTTACTTGTAATCCCTGGTGTCCCTAAAATTAAATCACCCAATAAATGAAATACTCCTATTGCAGCAAACTTACCTATAAAATTAAGTATATCTTTTGGTATTATATCAAAACCCGTTGTGTATACAGCTTTCCAATAATTAGGTATAGTTGAATTTGCAAAGAAACCTAGTGGAACTACACCTGAATATATTGTACTGTATTGTACACTAGTGGCAGCGACGGGGACAACATTTATCTGTCTAAACCTCATATTTTGTTCAGTCCCGTATTTTATAGATAACCATTCCTTCGGAATATCCATTTGTTGTACTGTGTTAACAAATCCTTTTAATTCAAATATTTTATTAACTGGATATGCTGTTCTCATGTACCCCCATGCTTGCCAATCACTTAAAAAATAGTCTTTAGATTCTTCTATTATTTGCTTTTGTAATTTTATTCCCAAATAATGCTCTATTTCTTCTTGAGCTGATTGTATGTAAAATTTTAATGTATTCGCTGGTATAGTATTACCGTGTTTATCTGTTAGTGGTACCCCATATAAATATAAATCTACAAATTCATTAACTGATATTGGTAATGTATTTTTATTATATTGTATTTTGAAATTTATCATTTATTTACATTTTTTTTATTATGTATTTAATAAGAGATAATTTATCTAGATGTTCCCATTCGCTAGTCTTTAATTCTGCCTTTTTTGCAATATCTTGTAAATCTTCTATTTTTAATTTTGCTAATTCTTTTGCTTTTTGTTTATTGTCTTTGTCTTTATTTATTTTATTATCACTTACTTGTTCTATCTTTTCTTCTTTTTTTACTTCTTGAACATCAACTTCTTTTTTACTTTCAATTTTGTTTTTTTCACTTTTCTTCTCAACTTCAGATAATATTTCTATATCATAATCAGCTATATCTGTAATTTTGTTACAAGTATCTGTATTAATATAACCAATACCGCTATTGTCAAATAATACTGTTTCACCTTCTATTACCATTAACCTATTAAATCTGTGTTCACGATTTGTTTTTATTTTTACCTTTTCCATTTTTACATTTTTTAAAATTAATACTATTGTTTTTAATAAAAAACCTCCTCCAAGTTAAATTGAAGGAGGTTCTAATTTATATTAAGCTATATTGCTTATGTAAGATCGCTTCCGATATTAATTAATCTTGTAGCTTTTCTTGGAGCATATAATTGAGGTGTTCCATAAAGCAAAATCATAAATCGAACAGCTGGAGCTAATAATGCAAGGTCCATTTTCATTAATGGTGCTAATTGTTTGAAAGAATAGCATTCATCATTGTTTTGAATTAATAGAGCTTGTTCTGTACCAGCAATAAATCTATTTCTATCACGAACAATACCTGCACCTGCACCGTCATAACCAGCAGCTAATTGAGCAACTGATACTGAAAACAAAGGATACATTGGTGTTGTACCGATAACTGTAGCTGGATTAGCTTGTGACCTATAAACTCTATAACCTGTAGCTGGATAAGTTCCACCACCATCTGCAAATTTAACATCACCTGATTTAGCTGATGTGATTGCGATAGTTCCTGCTGACAAAGCTGTTAAAGGACCTTCACCATATCTATTAACTGAAGCTACTGCGTAAAAATAATCACCTGCAAATGCAGTACCGAATCTATTTAAAGTATCTACTGTAGCTGCTACTGGAGTCACTCCGTCTGGAATGATTGCTTCAGGTGCTTTTGGAGATAATTTAGCTGCGCTTACATAACGAGGAGGGTCTTGTTTCATAAACTTATCATACATCAATTCGATATCACCAAATTGAGATGCGAAAGTTTTAACTCTTTGACCCATTACACCTGCAGTTGTATAAGGAGCTGCTGGTTGGATAAGCTTAGATTCGTGGAATCTTTTAACAAAATTAGATAATACAACTGGAGCTGCTGCAAGTAAATTACCTTCTCCATAATTTTCAATAATACCTAATTGAGCTGATTCAATAGCTGCTTCTGTTAAAGCTTTTCCTCTTAAATCTACAACTGAATTAGAATCTTGATATTGGTCAAGTGTTCCTGCAAAACCATCAAAATGTTGTTTGTAAAGACCATTCCATTCTTGTGGTATAATTGAAGAATCTCCGAATGTTAATGCTTTATCAGCAATTCTTAATACTTCTAAAGTACCATTCTTTGTTTCTCTTTGAATAATGTTACCAACCATTGTGTTTACTAACTGCATTGGGTGTGTAACTGATTTTACTTTGTTGATAAATTTAACCAACTGTGCTTTTCTAACGTAAGTTGAATCGTCTTCTTCACCTAATTCACCTTCATTGGTAAATCCGCCGCGACCACTGCCTACAGAAACTAATTGATTATATTCTTCAACTGTGTTGAAAGCTGGAAGTTTTGGGATTCTTTTCCAGAATTGAATATCACTTTCTTGGAAAGTAATAATTTTTAAGATGTTTTCTAATGACTCAACTTTTAACGGTGCACCACTTGATGCTGACACGTCACTACCTCTTAATTCAGTAGCTGCTAAAGCTTTCTGTAATTCTTGCATATCGGTAGCTGCCATTTCCCCCATCCCTTCTACTGCGTAGTCTGATAGACCAACGCCCATTCTTAAATTTTCCATTTATTAATTTATAATTTTAATTAACACTACCGGTTTTATTATACAATTTCTATTTTATATTTAATCACTTATTGGGTGATAATTATATTCTTTTTAAATAAATCAACTATAACAGCTTTTTCTAGTTGCCTTGTTGATTCATATGATGATAACGCTTCTAAATATGTATTATTAGCTTTACTTAAATCAGCGCTTGGGTCGTTTAAATCTATACCTAATCCTTTATTTAATTCAGCTAATATTTCTTTTTTGTTTTTAGTTAAACTTAAACGTACTCTTCCATCGTTATTTTCTTCACTATCGAATGCTTTTTCAATAGCTGTAGTAGAAATAACTGATTTTCGAGCTAGTGGTTGTCTTTCCAAATGATTAACTCTTTCACTTATTTCATTTAATGTGTCTAACTCACCCTTTTTTAAAATACCAAGTGCTTGAAATTTATCATCGTTAGTTTTAATTAAACCAGAAATCATTTCTTTTAAAGAATTAATTTCATTTAAATAAACTTCACTTTGAGATTTGATTAAATCTTCAAAATTTACACTTTCCTTTATAGATTCGAGTTCTAAAGACTTTTCCATCTTTTCTTCTTTTTCTTCTTCTTTGTCTTCAGTAACTTCTTCTTTTTCTTCCTTTTTGTCTTCTTTCTTATCTTTTTTAACTTTTTTCTTATCTTCTTTATCTTTTTCTTCTTCTTCTTCTTCTTCTGTTTCAGTTTCAACTGATTCACCTTCTTGTTTAGCTTCTTTTTCTACTTCTTCTTTAGAAGAAATTCCAGCCTCAGGGGCTTCTTTAGATTCAGCTTTTTGTAATTCTTCTTCAGAAATACCTAAAATTTCTAAGGATTTTTGAATTGTTTCTGGTGTTATTTCAACAATTGCTTTTTCTGATTTGTTTTCTTCAGCCATAAACTTTTTATTTAACTTTTAACAATTATTTATTTACAATAATTAAACTATTTTTATAAAAATAATAAAATATTCTTTTAAAAAAAATATTTTTTAGTTTTTTTATTCATTATGATTAAAATAACTATTTTTTATTTTTGACTTTATATAATTAAATCTTTCTTCATTTATTAATCCATCTTCATATGCTTTTACAATAGTAACCAAAGATTTAACTACAATATTAGGATATTTTAATTGTTTTTCTACATCTTCTTTCTTGAGAACTTTACCGGTACCTTCTGTAGCCATTAGGGCTTTAGTTATAACTTGAATATTGAACTCTTTATCTACTAATATTCTATCACCATTAGGTTTAGTTACGTCTAATATATAGTATTTACCGCCGTTAGCTAAATTTTTATCGTTTTCTAATACATTTCCTTCTTCACCTTTTTCTACTTCTATTTCAAATTCATCATACACTAATTCTTCATTTTGAATATTACCTTTAACTATGTCTAACCAAGTTCCACCGTTTTTGGGTGAAGGTGTAATCGCAACCCCCGTAATTAACGCCTTTGTAACTATTTTTGGATTTTTTTCATCCCTAGCCAATACCTTTCCTTCAATACTCCATCCTAGTTTACGTGTTTTTGAATGATTGTTTAATGTTTTAGCAAGGTCGTATGCGTTGCGTGCTAATTTTGAATCTGGGTATAACTCTGCTTCTATATAAAATTCATTTTTTGGTGTTATTTTTGCTATTGTTGGTTCTCCTATAATAAATTGTGGGCCACCTGTTTTTTGACGATGGTCCCAATTTACAAACCCGTTTTTTAAAAAATATGAAGTATCGTAACCCGATGGATCTAAATATTCTTCATCGGTATCTTTTTCCGCTGTAGAAGCTATTCCACCAACCTTCATTATTTCATTTCCATCTTTATCTTTTGCTTTATTTATCTCTATACCAGGGATAAAAAAATTAAATCTATCTTGCTTCATTGTATTAATTGTTAATTTTATACTCCTTATTATATATTTTCTCCAAATTATTTTTTAAATCAACCAATAATTCTAATTCATTCCAATTTTTACTAAAAATATAATTAGAGTGCTCGTTTTCTACTAATGTGACTTCATATTTATCATTAACCGGAATACATTCAAAATAATATATTATACAATCTTTTGATTCGAATGTAAATATTTTTTTACAATCTTTTATTTCTATACCTGTTTCTTCAATTACTTCTCTTTTAATACCTTCTTCTAATGTTTCACCTTCATTTAAATGTCCGCCTGGTAAGCCCCATTTATTTGGCTCAAAATTACTTTGTGACGTTCTTTTCAAAAATAATATTTCATCTTTATTATTTTTAATTATAGCATCTACGTAAATTGTTTTTTTCTTTTTCTTATTTTTTAATAATTCTTTTATGTGTTCTATTACCTCTGGGAATAATGATTTTTTTAGATTGTTTATTTTATTACTTTTAATAGTATTAGTTAATATGCTAACACCCCACCCTTTTTCTATAATTTTATTTTTTATTTGTTTTTTTATTACATCAAATCTCTGGTCGGATATTTGTTTATTTGAATATGCGTTAGTTATAATTATTATTGATTTAAAAAAATCTTCTTTTTCTTTATCTATAAGAATGGGGTTGGATTTGATTATATTGTTTATTTTGGTTTCTGTTTTTTCAATATTCTTTTTAATTTCAGCGCATTCTTCTATATAAGAAACATAACGTTCATTGTATTTTTTTAAAATGTTCTTTTTGATATTATGTAAATCGTGCCCGTCATCATTGCCCTTAACTATAGAATTAGTTAATTCGTTAATTTTACTTCTACATCCCTCCGTGAAATCGTATTGTTGTAATACTAACTCATCTAATTCCGATTTATATATATTGAGTGATTCTTCTAATTGAATATATTGTATATATATGTCCTCTATGGTATTAATGTTTAATATGTTACGTAAGTTTGTTATCATTTTATATAATTTAAAAATCTAAATTAACTAATTGTTGGGTTGTTAAAGTGTATTTTTTATTATCTTCTAAATTATTAATAAGTGATTTAATATAAACACATTCTACTATAATATTTATATACTCTGGCAATATATTATTATATTCTTGCATGCTGTTTCTATCTTCTTCACTTACAGTATTAGTTTGCCTTATGTTAATTATTTCATTAGTGTCTTTATATCCTGTAAATATTAATTCTGTGGCATATTCTTTTGGTAGTGTTTCTTTCGGTATATTAACCCCTCTTAATTGCCAATTACTTATATAACAAGTCGGTTCGATATTTATTTTATTTTTGATACTGATTAAATTAGATAAATTTATTTGCTTAGTTTGCTCTAATTGTTCTTTTTTTATTTCTAATTTTTCTTTTATTTGTTTCCCTGTTTTTTGAAAACAGATATTATCCGATGCTATATTATCTGATATACTTTTATTTATTTTGTCTTTACTTGATATAACCCTCATTTTACGTAATTTACCAGTGGTATCTTTTATAACCGTTTCCTTGGTTTCTAAATGTACGTTAAGCGTTTCTAATGACTTTTGTATCAAATCCATATTATATAAATATTTATGTACTTTTATAAAAATAATAAAATTTTTTATTATTTTATAATTTTATATGAGTTAAATTAGTTTCTCTTCTTTTCCTATTTTTATTTTTATTTTAGATTGTCTTTCAATTTTTCTAGTCCAATTTTTATCTTCTTTAGTATAACCACCTGTTTTTTCATCAAATTCAAACCCTAATGGGGTTTCGTGGGTAGTACAGCGGCAAAAAGGGTGAGTTGGTCCTAATACTGGTTTCCATTTATCTTTAGATACTCCGATATTATCTCTATTAGCTATTAATTCCTTTAATTTAAAAACTTTAGGTTGGCTTAATAACCCATTTGTTAAATATAGTTCTTGACATTTATCACAAGCGCCGGTATATACGTCTTTATATACTTCCGCATCTTTACCTGATTTTCTTAAAATAGATATTGCTCTACCTTCATCGAACGCTTTATGCATCACATAATCACATATACGACCTAAATCTCTATTCCAATCTTTAGTTTTTTCGCCTAATCTACTGACAAAATCTTTTATTGTTTCTCTATTTTGGATTGTTTTTATAGCTTCTTCTTGTATTATTTTTTCGTACTTTATTCTTTTTTGCTTATTTTCTTTATTAAATATATTTTTTATACCATCTACTATTCTATTACCCAATCCCTTTATATCTTTATAAGATTGATTTTTTACTGCAGTTAATACGTCTTTTTCGTATTGTGTTAATGGTATGAATTGACCGCTATTTATATATTTTTTTAATCCATCAAATGTCATTTTTTGCGCAGCTGCTTTTCCTATTACTTCAGATATAATACCGAATTTAAATGCATAGTCCATATCGGTTGCCGCATGGTGTAATAATTCCTTTGTAAAACCTGCTTTTAATAGTCTATTTATATCTTTTTCAGATAGAATATCTGTACCTATATTTTGTGCAACGAATGATAAATGATAATCTTCTACTAATTGTAATAATTCTTGTATTTGTTTTTGAGATAACATTTATAAGATTATTTTACTTATTTCTTCCCAATTACAATATAATGCCCTGTCATCTATATATATATCGGCATATATTTTGGGATATGGATTGAAAGATAAACCTGGTATATTAGCGTTAACAGCATCAAATTCTATACCTTTATTTTTACAAAACACGACTGCTTCTGTTAAATCTTTTCTATCCCCTTCATCATATCTACAAGTCCATAAAATTAATTTATGTCCTTCTTTTTTTAATTTTTTCAAACACTCGAATGCTTTTGGTATTTCTTCTCCGATTTCTGGATATTTGTGTTCTACTAAAGTACCATCAAAATCTATTGCGAATATCATGTTGTTTATATTTTGTTGTCTCTCCTAGGCTCGAACTAGGACTCTTCAGAATCAAAATCTGACATGTTAGCCAATTACACTAAGAGACAATAATTTGTAGCGGGGGTTGGATTCGAACCAACGACCTTCAGATTATGAGACTGACGAGCTAACCACTGCTCTACCCCGCTATATATTTATAACCATGGAAGTTTATTAAATATATCACCTAGTGGTGTATCTCTTAAATTTTTATATAAATCTTCTTGGTTTCGTTTATTTACTTTCTTTTCTATTTTATGAAACTTTATTCTATTTTTTATTTTGTTTTCAGCATGTATTTCATTATCAGCTTCTATTTCCACTTTTAATTTTTTTCCAAATATTTCAAAATACACTATAAATTCCATAACGTATAAATATAATTAAAATTTTTCAAACTTAGATTTTTTTGGAAATAGTTCTTTTATAACTTGTTTTAAATTATCATTTAACCCGTTATCATTATAACCTAAATATAATTTGTTTTTTAACATTTTTATTATTTCTTCTACTGTTTGTACGGGTTGTTCAAAGCATGCTTTTTCATTTGTAAGTTTTACTTTATCACATTTTATATTATTAAAATACATCGTATTTATGGTATATCCGGCCCCATCAATAGCCCAATCTTTATATTTAGTATATGTATCTATAAATCGCCTTCTATCGTATATGACTGGTATATGTGTTTCATAGTTATATATCTTTTCTATTTTGTCTTTTTTTAATACTTCGAATGAATTTTTTAATCTTCTTCTCCATCTATTCATTTTCTGAAAATATGATTCGTTTAATTCTAATTGGTATAATGGTTTTATTTCTCTACTAAACATAGGTTGTAATAATAATTGGTCATCAGATATTCTCATAATATAATCAGATACAGACCTTCTTTCACATATTAATAATGTTTTTTTAATAATATTAGCATCTTTATTATGTAGAAATGTATCTTCACTTTCTATATGCACTATATCCTTTACCCAATCAGGTTTATGTCCTACTAAATATATTATACCTAAGTCTAAAAAATTAGTTTCTAAACTTCGTAAACAATATCTGAGTTCGTTATTTTCCCATTTACTCCCTATACCTAAAGGAATTATTACATCTATCATTATAATTTAAAAATAAAGTTTACCATACTTTAATCGGTTTAAGTCTCTTGTTTTTAGCTAAATTTATAAAAATCATTAAACACTCATATCTTAATTTCATAGATATGTGTGATTTTCTTTTTTTTCTTCTTGCCATAATTTTAATTTTAATAATATTTATAAATTAATTTAAAAATTTCACTAACCTTAGACATTACCTTTGCTTTTTATATTTATACCGAATAATTTTAATTTATTTAATCTCAATTTTATTCTTTTCTTATTAAAAGATATTTGTATATTGATGGTTATCAAATTACTAAATAATTCTGTTGTTTTTAATGCAAATGACATATAATTATTTTAAATGGTTTCTAAAAACACGGCCTTCTAATAATCTATAATAATGTAATACATATACTCCTTCCATAAGTAATATAGGCATATTTAGATTTAAAACAGCTTTACTGAAATAATTATCTACTGCTAATATACCAACTGTTCTAAATCCACCTATGTGTTTCCATGTACTTTTTTTAAATAACATTAAATGCCCACTTATTATCTTCTTCAACGGTTTTACCAATAACCTTCTTTCTCTTTGTAATTGAGTGGCTAACATTTTATGATATTTAATATCAGAATTTTCAGATATTTGATTTGTCCAACATTGCTCTAACGTACCAACCCTGTTAGTATAACATGTAAATAAACCAGTATCTGGATATAAATTTATTATTTCTTGTAATTGGTGCCCAAAATCAGGGGTTAAAAACATAACATCTGCATCTACTAAACATATCCAATCATCATCATTTGGTACTAGCTGTATATAATCATTATATGCTCTTCCGAGTCTTTTCTCAAAACTATATGGTGTAAAAAAATATATCATTACCTATAAAACTTCAAATATTTCATACCTATTTTATTTATATCAAATTCTTTTGGATTATCTCCTTTAGCCATACCGTATTGTATTTTGTTTTCATCTATGTAACCTAACTTTATTAACTCCTCTCTATCTTTATGCTTTAATCCTAAAACATTTATCCACCCGGGGTGTCTGTTAGATAATGCACTTTCTTCTATATACCTCATACAATGATTTTCGAGTGTTCCTATGACTTCTTTTCCATCATTATAAGCTAATTTAGAACCTTTAATTTCAAATTCCCACGGCGTCCAATCATTGTTTAAATATGATAATAAATGTTTCGTTCTCCATAAAGATATTTGACAACTTATTCTATATGGCGCTGTTTGAGCTAGTTTAAATATTTTAAATGTGTCGTGGTTTTCTATGATTTCTATTTCTTTTTTTTGACTAGCCCCGTAACTGAACTCATATCTAACTATATTCTCATTTGATTCCATTAATTTAAAAACCTTTTCGTATATATCTTTATTAAAATAATCGATAGGTAAATAATCATCTAATGAAAATATGCAAAATTCGTTTTTATCTTCTTTGATAACATTGTATAAATCTCTAGTCCATGTTTGTATTGTTTCTTGTTTATCTTTTATAGACATAAAAATACAATTATCTAAAGTTTTTGGCCTTTCTGTAAACCCTAATATAATTGGTGTACATATATCAAACATACTATCACAATATTTATTATATAGATGTATTGTGGTGTTTAATATCCAAGCTGTTTTATCACAAGTAACGATATAATTATTCATCATTTTTTACTACAAATTATTATTCTATTATCTTTTATTTGATTAAATGTTGGTTCTTCTGGTAAAATTTCTATTCTTTTAAAATGCTTTGCCATTTGCCCTATAAAATAATACATCATCATTATGTCCCTAAAAGACGTTAAAAAATATGCATGTTCGGCGTGCTGTATGACGTGTTTAATATAGAACATTATTCCATTTTTATCCAATTCTGAAATACAGTGGTTGCTTATTACCAAATCTATATCTTGACCGATAGTTATATTATCTGTGTCTTCAAATACAAACTTTTCATAATTGTGATTAGTTTTGTGTAAAAATAATTTTGCAACATCTAAACTCTCTGTTATATCTATCAATCTATATTTTTCTAATAGTTTAGAATTTTTTATCACTCGTACATAATTAACTATAATATTAGCTAATCCACCATAACCAGGGCCTATTTCAACTATGTTTTTACATTTTTGTAAATAAAATCTCTTTTCCATATCAGTCATTACTTTTAAATAAAGCATAGAACCAGCTGATATTTGTCTTCCAAAAACGTCATATAAACTAGGAGCACCTATAGCATCACTTGCCTTACATATATCTAAAACATTTGGGGTTAACATTTCAGGATAGTTGTCTTTTATATAATGACCATGTATTCTTGTATATTGATATGGCCTAGCATTTACGCTTATAAATTGACAATAATCTGCATCTGTTTTGAAATATTTCAAATCAGTTTCTATTGCTTTTCTACAAGCTTCTTTAAATTTTTCTTTTTTTGGTTGTTTCCACGTTCCGTCGAACTTCATATACTTATTTTTGATAATGATGGAAATTTTTCATTTATTATTGTATAATGTATTTTGTTTTTTACGCCGTTTATTTTCACTCTATCTTTCATCCATGGAACATTGTCTCTTTCGATAGAACCCCTTCAAATAATATTATAGCTCCACCTTGTATTAATTGAATCGTTGAGTTGTATAATTTTAATAATTTACCACCATCGTTATCTATATCAATATACATCATGTCAAAATTTTCTACATTAGTCACCCAATCCCAAAAATCCATTGTTTTTATTTTAATTATATTTTCAACACTATATCTTTCTATATTTTCTTTAGCTTCATTATAAGTAAAATTATGACCTTTCAAACAATCTTTTACATTTTCATCCCAACTATCATATGTTATTATATGACCACTATTATTTAATTCTTTTAAAGCTAATGCCATTGTTATAGCTGTTAGCCCTGTTTTAGTACCAAAATCTATTATTTTCGATGGTGTATTTTTTATAACTTCATCATATAGTGTATCCAAGTATACATATTTATGTATGCCTATTTCCCTTTTTAATTTTTCTAATTTTTCCATATTACCAACCCTTCTTTATAGTTTCTGTAATATATTCCCTATCTTCATTTGCCACCCACCACCCATTTGGTATACAAACCATTGTTTTAACAACTTTCTCTAATTGGGGTAATTGTGTTTTAAAGTCGCTTACACAAGTGTGTTTATCGTTTCTTTCATGTACTCTAGAAGTCATTATACCTTTTTCTGTCATATATTTTATAAAATCATCTCTTCTTTCTATATGTATAGTATGAATCCATTGTGATGAAATTCTATCTTGTTCTTTTTCTATTACTGTAATACCACTTGTATTTAATAAAGCAGTGTCAAAATAATTAGAATTATTTCTATGTTTGGAAACTACAAAATCAATAGCTGGTAAATTGTGTATACCTATAGTTGCATTAACGTCATTCATGTGAAATTTATATCCCCATTCATAAATGTTTTCTTCGCATCTAAAATCCTTTTTATTAGATTCTCTGTCTATGCCATACCACCTTAATAATTTAGCTCTTTCATAATTTTCTTTGCTGTTAACAAACAAGCAACCACCATCTACTGTTGTAAAATGTTTTATTGCTTGAAATGAATATGCTCCATTATAATAACAGCTTAATTGATTACCTTTATATGTACTTTTCATTGAATGAGCGCAATCTTGAATAACAATAGGCATAAATCCATATAATTCTAAACACTTTTCTCTTATTTGCTGTATTTTCGTTAAATCAATTGGATAACCACCCCAATGAACTAACATTATTATTTTTGTAGTAGGTGATAATTTTCTTTCAAGGTCTTCTAAATCCATATTACAAGTATCATCTACATCAACCCATTTTATTTTCATACCATTAGCTAATATTGGCCAATTAGTAGCTGTGCAGGTTAATGGTGAAGTTAATACCTCACAATCCTTTTCCTTAAACATATGTAATAATGTATGTAATGCTGAAGTAGCTGAATTTACAGTCAAAATATATTTATTTTGTAAAATACATTTTAAAAAATCTTCAAATTCTTCTACTTTTTTACCCTGGCCAATAAACCCAGACATTAAAACTTCTTCTAATTTAGCACCAATATTTGGTGTCATATGTACTTTGAATAGTGGTATCATATATTTTTTATTAAAGTGTTTTGTATATTAAATGAATAGTTATTTTTTAAATAATCGTAACTTTTGTCTATTTGTTTTAATCTTTCTGCTGGGTTATCTAAATAATATTTACATAGCTCGCCTAATTTATCTACGCTACTTGTAACTATACATTCTTTCAACCAATTAAAATTAGAATGTTCACATGTTTCAGCTATTAAAAAATTTCTTTTACATATTAATGGAGCTATTCTTGACATATCGTTATCTAAATTATCATAATAAAAAAAACATAAAACGATTTTAGTATCTATTAATGTTTTTTCTAAGTTTTTACCGTATATGTTTTCTAAAATAACAATATTAGGTATTGTTTTTTTTACATTATCTAAAATATTTATTCTTCTTTCATTTAAAGCCCCGTAAAATAATACATCTATATCTTTACTCTCTTCTTTTTCTATTTTCCATATTTTAGAATACCCTATATGTAAATTTGTAGAGTAATCCCATACCTCTATTGCGTTATTTAACCATATTTTATATTCTTTAAAGTCTTTACAATGTAATGGCTCTGTTTGTATTGCTATATATTTTTTCTTTCTTATTCCTTCTTTAAAAGAGATATAATTCAATATATAAATATTTTCATCGGTTATATCTATATCTTCACTAGCAATATTTTTAATTATTGCAGATTCTATACCCGATTGTTGCAAATAATACTTAACAACCCTCGCTAAAGACTTAAAAAAACTATGATTAGTTTCGTGTATATAAATCATTTTGCACAAATTATTTGATGGTTATTCTTATTATTTACCGCAGGTGTCTCAAACGAAATATTTATTTTACTACAATATTCACTTAATTTAAGTACGAATAAATTTATTGATGTTTGATTGCAGTTCATTAAAAAATAAGCATTATTACATTTACTTATTACCTCTTTTATATAAAAGATCTGGCCTTCTATGTTTAATTCAGAAATACAATAGTTACTTATTACTAAATCATATTTATTTTTTAATTTTATCTCATTAATATCAATAAATAATATTTTTTTAAAGATATTTTCATCGACTAATTTCTCTAAACTTCTTTTAGCTATTTTCAGGCTTTCTTTTATATCTATTATAGTGTATGAGTTGAATTGGATTAAATCAGATATAATCTTACATTGCCCCCCATTACCGCCACCTATTTCTATAATATCACTATTATTTAAATCCCCAAAATATAATTGTATATCTCCTAATATTTTTATCATTTGTAAAGTACTTGAAGATAATTTAATACCTTCTAAATCATGTACTATTGGATCTCCGATTGAATCATTTGTTGAAAATTTATCAAAAAAAGAATAAAGATAAAAATATTTTTTTTCAATGTATTTATAATATTCCATTGCTACGCTTAAAGGTTTACCCGGACTTATAAATTTAGAGTAAACAGAGTGTCTTTTAAAATTATGTATATCTCTATTTATTATTTCGCTACATGCTTGTATATATGATGACTCTATCGGAACCCAAGTACCTTTAAATTTTTTCATATCATTTTTATTATTTCTTCTATAGTAAATTTTTCTACTTCATTAGAATTTTTTCCATCTTCTAATATCTTTTCATGTAAATTTTCTCCTTTTTGTAAACCTATTGTTTTTACATTATTTAAGTATATCTGTTTATCTATATCATGTGGTAAGTATTTATCAACCATTGCTAATAATAAATCACCTATTGATATAGATTTCATTTCTGGGCAAAATGGAGAACTATTAGTAGCATTTTCCATACAATTAAATATCAAATCTATAGCTTGTTCTACTGTCCAAAAATATCTAGTTGCTAATGGTTCTGTAATAACTATATGTTCTGCGTTCTTTATTCTTTCTTTCCACTTACACAATACTGAACCTGTTGAATATAATACATTGCCATATCTAACAATTCTATATTCTATTTGTGTATTGTTACTTTCAAATTGTCTAAATAATTTTTCCATTAACATTTTAGATGCCCCATATACACCTGAAACCTGTGCGGCTTTATCTGTACTTATACCTAATATAAAATCCATATCTGATTTAGATGTTTCTTCTAATATATTTAAACTACCTATAGTGTTTGTTTTTATACACTCTCTACTTTGTGTTTCTGCTAATCCTACATGTTTAGCTGCTGCTAAGTGGAATATACCGTTTATATTCATACATGCTTGGTGTATACTATGTACATCACATATATCACCTGTTAGTATTTCTATAGATGGAAATGCTTGTTTTAATTCTATTAATTTACCTTCATTTCTTGATATAACTCTAATAAGTCCACCTTGTTCTAATATTCTTTTTATTAATGATTTACCTAAAAACCCAGTACCACCTGTAACTAAATACAATTTATTTTTTTCTATCTTTAATTTTTTTTCCATACCTCTATTTTTTTTAATTGTGTAAGTTCTTCCAAAGTAAATAAATAATTTAATGGTTTGCCACCGACTTCATATAAATTCCAGTTTTTAAAATATCTTAATATGTCTTTAAGTGTTTCATTATTTGCATAATAATCAAATTTTTCAAATTGAATATATTTGGTATTATATCTCATATCACCCAAACCTAACATTACTTCAAAATCCCAACCTTCTGTATCTATTTTTAAATAGTCTATTTTTTCTATATTGTTTTCTACGCAATAATTTTTTAATGTTCTTAATTTTACTTTAAATGTATCATGTAAATCATCAAATTTTGGCTCTTCTGTCCTATGCATCATAGAACCGTACTGATAATATAAATCTATTTTAGTTTCTTCCCTACCCAATCCGTAATTATTGAATTTTATATTTAGTTTATCTTTTATTTTTTCTAAAATAACACTAGGGTTTTTCATTGGGTCGAACAAATGTATTTCTAAATTATTATTTAATTCATAAAATATATTATCGTTTTTACAACCAACATCTATAACTAATTTCAATTCTCCTATAATTGTTTTATAGAAATCTACTTCTTGTTTGCTTACTTCTTCCATAATTTTATAATTTATATAAATCATTAAATGATTGAGCTCCTCTTTGTGGTCCTCTGGTTATTTTTCCATACCATAAATCTAACACATTACCTAAATCTACACTAACAGCTCCTTTATTCGCAAACCAATTACTATATATTTTCCCGATGCAACCAGCTCCAATTATACAAAGCTTTCCACTTAAATTATCTAAACTGTTTATCCATTCTTTTATTTCATTAAATTGCTCTGGATAATGTTTCTTACCAACATAATCAGGGGTGTATACGCTTTCAGGTGCTATAATATATGAATGTACGTTTTTAATATTTGGGTATTTTCTTTTAAATCCTTCGTTCAAATCCCTACATGAAATATAATAAACAGAATCTACTTGTTTTAATAACTCATCTAAACAACCTGCTTTTAACATATCCGTATGAACATCTATAGAACAGTATTCTACTCTGTCTTTTATACTTTTAACTTTTTCTTTCAATAGTTCTGAAGCTTTTTTCCAATACCCACCTATTTTTTCAGTATGTAACTTTGTTGGAATACCTATTAAAGAACAATTTTCATATGCTTCTATTAAATTATTTATTATTTCTTCTACGTGCTTATCTTCTAATATATATCCAAATTGTTTTATAAAAAATTTATTTAAACGTGCTCTATCATCAAATCCGCTTAATAATATAGCTTCACCATCACCTATACGTAGTAAAGAATATGATAATTCGAGTTCTAATGCTTGCGATAACCTTTTATATACATCGTTTGTAGTTAAGTTTATTTCCATTACTTTATTTTTTTATTAATTGTTTTTGTTTATGTATGTGTTTAAATTTAGTTATGTATGGATTGTTGTATATATTATAACCATCATCTATCTTATTAATTTCAATATTCATTTTCCAAGCTGCGTACATTTGTGATAATTGGTCTCTTTTACTTCCATTAAAAATCTCACTCCACCAAATAGAATTAAATTTTTGTATATCATATGTATTTTTCCTTACTATTAATCCAGATGAAAATAAACCACGATTAGCTGGGTAATGCTCTTTTTTATACTTAATCATCTGGTTCGTTATCAGGTCCTTATTATCTAAACCGGCCTCTATACATACTCTAGCTTCATCATATATACATGTTTGAAAACTATTTATAGAACCGTGTTTATAACACGCTATTTGTTTATTAGCTAATGCTTTTTTAATAAATTCTTCGGTGTTTGTAAAATTGATAATGAAAGAAGAGTCTACCCATATAGTATATTCATATTGTGGTAAAACTATATGTGAATTTATTTTTACGTATCTAGCCGCTCTTTGAGGACAAGAACTAAAATTATTAAAATCTATTTTACGTATATTGAATTTCGTTGATTTGTAATTTGTATCGGTAAAATAATAATAATCTACTTTGCTATCAATATAAGATGGTTCATGGAAATCATCATAATTGTTGAAATTACATGTATAAATCGCGATATTTTTCACAATGAATTTAAAATTACTTATTTAAGAAATCCTCTGGACTTATGATATTCATCCATTTTTCTTTGTTTTTAGCAAAGTTATTGTAATTTAATTCTAATTTATTTATTAATTTTTTTTGTTTACCCCTAGTAATTACTCCACAACCCATATCTGTATTTATAACAAACATGTTTAAGTCATCTCTATTTTGGCGTAGCTTAACCCAACTCTTCCAAACATCACCTGTCCATGCTTTAGTTTCTCTTGGAATTATTTGCATTTTTTCGTCTTCAGGTAATAAATCATGCATTATAATTGTTCCACCTTCATTTAAACAAGCTAGTGAATTTATAACATCTTTATCTACTTGTTCTGAATGGTGTAATCCATCTATAAATATTATATCAAATTTATCTTTATGTATTGCGAAATATTCATCGGAAGTACATTTATTAGTACCGCCTTTTTCTGGGTCTACCCCAACCTTATGAATAATGTTTATATTATTAAATGTGGTATTGTTTTGACAACCTATTTCTAAATACGATTTATAATCATTTTTTTTTATAAAATGATTTATTATTGTGATTCTATTCATTTAATTCTTTTTAATACAATTACTTTAATATAAATTAAACTATATTAAAGTAATTGTTTAATAAACAATATTATGTTTAGATGAAGATACTACCTGAATCAGATTCGTCAGTATAATCATACGTTGTTATTGTATTATCTGAATCAGTTCTAGTTAATTTTAAATTATGTGCTTTTGTGAAATTCACAAATTCCCCTAAATCATGTACTAATAATTGAAAATCTAATCCGTGTTCGATTTCTGAATCACTCATATCACTTATACTCATAACAGTAAAATTACCGTTATTTCCCTTTAATAAATCTGTTCTATAAGTTACGTTAACTCCGTGTGAGTTAGATAAATTTAATACTGCCATTTTATTTATTTTTTATGGTTTATAATGCTCTACTTAATGTACTTATTATTGTTACTAAACCTCCGGTGCATGTATTTTGTTTAATTTTTAATATTATATATTTTGGAGATAAGTAGTAACCATCCATCACTTTTCCGCAATCAGCTGAATTTAATGTTACTGATTTTGATAAATCGTACCAATATTTTTCATCTAATTTATCGTCATTAGTACCAAATAAAGATACAGTTGAATCCAACGTATCTGTCATATCTTTTCCTATTATATGTATGCTATATGTCCAGCTTCCGTTTATTTCCTTGGATATAACCTTATCACCCTTACTTATATCATAATCTTGTATTAAGACTTCTGTTAATGATGGTTTATTTTCTGCTTGCATATTTATAATATTTATGTACTTTTATAAAAATAATAAAAATTATGACAAATAAAAAATATAAATAAAAAAAATCCTTTATTCGAAATTTAAATAAAGGATTTAACACAATTAATTAAAAAAACTCAGACATAAAATTTATTTATCTTCTTTTTCTATCTCTTTTTTAGCCCAATTTTTAGGTTTTGCTTTTGTATAATATTTTTGGTCTTCTGCTAAATGTTGTAATGCTATAGTTTTAGCTTCTTCTTCGTCATTAGTATGTTCTTTTTCTATATCCACACCTAATTCCAATTCACCTCTTAAATCAGCTAATCCTTTTTCATATTCATCTTCATTATATTTTTCTTTAGCTATTTCTTCTAAACTTTTTACTGATTTAAGAGACTTGTTGGATAGATTAGCTTCTGTATCTTGCATATCCATATAATGCTTTTCTATTTTATCACATTGTTTAGATTTATTTAAAAGTGTTTCTAATGCTTTGTTTAATTTATTATCATCTTCTTTTTTATTAGCTACATTTTTATCTTCGAAATTATCTTTTATTTGTTCTTTTAACATTTCTTTAGCTGATGATTCTTTCTTTTCTTTATTAGCTTCTAAAAATGGTTTTATTCCTAAAATTTCAGATATTTTTTTATCATATTCAACTAACCCTAATGTTTTACCTGGATTTTCTTTTGCATATAGTTCTTTTACTTTGGTAAATATTTCATTTTGTACTTTATAGTGTTCTTCGAAAGGAGCATTTTTAGAACGTAATTCATTAACTTTTTTAGATAGGTCTTTTATTGAATCTATTAAATGTTTATTATCTTCTTTCTTATCCCTTTTATCTTCATGTTCAAATGCTAGTCTAGCACTTTCTAATATTTCTTTTTCATTACCATTTTTACGCTCTATCAAATTAGCTAATGTTGCTCTATCCCCACCCGAAAAAAGAAACCCTTCGTCTTGAAGTTTTTCATGCATTTTATTAAATAATACATCTATATCTTTACTCTCTTCTTTCTTATTTTCCTCTTTACCTTCTCTTTTATCACTTATTTTAACCCAACTTCCATCAGTTTGTTTTTTATATCTTCCATCATTCCAATCTCTTTCTTCACCAGCTACTGCTACACCTTTTTCAATATTGTCTATAAATGGATTATCTAAATAAACTATTTCTTCTGCTTTTTCTATTTTTTCAGATTCTTCAATATTGTCAAACATATTACATGTACCTAATGGACTTATTTCACCATCTACTAATTGACATTTATTATCTTTGATATAATTTATACAAAACTTACAAGATTCTAATTCATCACTTGCTTTTTTTTCATAATCTACTTCTGTTTTTGTATACTTATCGTCATCTAGTTCGGCTTTAGATAGACCTGCTTCTGACATTGCTATTGCGATGGCTTGTTTTCTATCTTTAACTTTTTCACCTGAACCTGAATGTAGTGTTCCTTTTTTCCATTCTTTCATTACTACAGCTACTTTATCTTTAGGTAGTAACTTTTCTCTTTTTTTAGCGCCTTCGCCTAATTTATCTTCATGTTTTAAAGCACGTTTACCACCTTTTTCAAAGGATTCTAAAATATTATTTTTAATATCTTCATTAGCTTTTAAAATTTCTTCAAATTGATTTTTCATCTTTATAAATTTTATATAAATATAATATATTTTTCAATCACCTGTCCAATTATGAGAATTTTGTCCGTACCCTCTCATTCTAGCTTCTTTCTCATCTTGAGATAACTTACTTTCTTCTTTTTCTCTTGTTTTTAAGCGTTTATTTTCTATTTGTGATAGTAAATCCTTATTTGTTTGTTTAGTTTTTTCAATTACAGTTAAAAATTCTTCAAATAAAGGTTTTAATTTTTCACCTTCTTTTAACAAATAATCGATTTTAGGTAAATATTTTTTAGCTAATATTTTTTCTATATCACTAGAGGCATTTTGATAGCCGCTACGCGATTCTTTTAACTTATTTAATAATCTTATATAATTATGAATATTATTCTCCGTATTGGCTTCTTTTGGGATATATGAATTCCAATATTTTTTCATTTTTTCAAGCCCTTCACTCTCTTTCCAAAACACATCATATGGACGAATCGTATTTATATTATTAAATACTGTATTATAAATATGTTTTTGCTCATTATCTAATTTTAATTCTATTGATAATGGTTTTTCATCTTTAGCATAAGAACTTTGCCCATAAAATTTTATTTGGTCTTTGGTAAGTGGTTCTTTAACTGCTTTAGGTTTTCCGTCTTGTAAAACTACTTTATATCTATAATCGATATCGCCTTCACTTTCTTTTGTGTTGTTTGTAGATACTTTAACCCATTTATTAGGGGCGACTTTTCTAACCTTTCCTATTTTCCAATCCCTTTCTTCTGAAATATTAGCTTCTTTACCACCTTTAAAAAATTGATTTTGTAAATTAGTTTTAAATTTATTATGTATATCTAAATTATCAAGTGTTATTTGCTGACCTCCATTTGCTTCATTACCGAATAATTTAGAATAATCTATAATTTCAGCACTATCTTGTATTACTTGGTTATCTATTTGGGTAAGTACTTTTAGTTGCTTTTTATTATTTATTATATCTTCTAAATTATTTATTCTCATGTTTTTAAAATAGTTTTAGCAAATTTTTTAGATATTTCATAAGCCATTTTTTTTAATTCTATTTCATATTTTTTTTTAAAATCAGCTTCGTATTCTAATATACATTTAAAGCGTGGTAAATCCCTTAATTTTTTAGAAAGTTTTTTAGGTTTCTCAGCTTTACTTATATCACAAACCTCACACATATATTAAATCAAACTATCTATTTGTGCACCTAATCTTACATGCCATCCTTTTATTACATAAGTCGGCGTATAACCGGCTGTTACCATTTCATTATATTTTTGTGAATAAGTTGTAGTAGATATTAATTGAATATCTCCTGTGCTTGCATTAACGAATAAAATTTTTGAGTTCATTTTTGTTTTATTTTAAATTATTATTTATTTATCTTCGTGTATTAATACATCTATCCATTTATTAAATGATTTTAAAAATGGGTTGTTTTCTTCATTTTCAAATGGATTACTTTCTTCAGTTGTTTGCTCTTCTTCATTCATTGGTTCATTATTAACTTCATCTGTAGTATTGGTATCACCTTCCATTTGTTGTTGCTGTGCTTGAGATATTTTCCATTGATAGTATATACCATTTGAAATCATATCTTCTTCGTTTAAATCTTCTGGTAATCCGTATTTTTTTCTTATTTCTTTAAATCCCATGAAATTACCAAGTTTTTTAATATCAGCATCTAATACCTTATCTTGATTTTCTACATCTAACCCAGTCCAAGTAAATTCAAAATCTTTATTTATTTGTCTTACTAAATATTTATTAATGTTAGCTGCTATAAATCTTAATAATGGTTTTAATCCTTTTTCTTGTGAAAATTCTAATTTATATTGTTTATCCCCTTCAAATAAAGAAGAATTTGTACCATTCATTTGGAACCCTATTTCACTTGGGTCCATTTTATATAATGCACATGTAAGTTTTATCAAATATTCTTGCCAGTGGGCAAATTGCATATCTTGATTAGACATTTGCATATTTACAAACTCCATCTTATCTGCTTCTATTACGGGGGTTTTCCAAGAATTTTTTACACCGGCCACTTGTGCTTGCCATTGCTGTCTAAATTCAGCTAATCTTGATTCATTTATATTTCCAGATAATTTTAATATACCTTTTGGGGCTGCGCCTTGACTGAAGAAGTTCCCATTGTATGAATCTCCATACAACATCCATGTAACTATTTTAATCATATCCTCTAGTTCGCTTCTTCCATATCCATTTTTTCTTATACTTGTTTCTGGGTTTCTTATTCCGAAACATAACTCCCATGGATAAAACTCTGCGTAAATAACTTGATTTAATATTTGAACGTAAGATGGATAATATTCTATGTTATTTTTTATAACAACATTATCTTCTGTTTTTTCTTTATTCATAGCCAATCGATAAGTAGCTCCATCTGTCACTATAAAATCTATTAACCTATCTGCTCTATCTCTTCTAACTTCAAAAGTAGCTTGGTCTAATGTTAAACTATCGTTTGTAAATTTACGCAAAAACTTATCAAAATCATCAGTACTCCATACATCGCCTAAACAACCACCACTTTGAATAAATTCTGCTATTTCTTCTATTGTTTTTTTATCTTCGTTATTTAATTGTTCGTCTTTTTTTGATTTTCTTTTTCTTATTTTCCAACCTAGTTTTTGGTCGTCTTCTTGATATTGTGAGCATGCCGCCACTTGTTCAACTCTAGTTGTGATTATAGCTTTTATAATAGGAGATATAGCCATTCGCCTTAAAGTATCATAAGTCACCCCTGTGAGCTTATCTTTAAACCCCATTGATTGACTCATCATATAAGGGTCCATGAAATAGGATTTTGTAGGTAATCCTTTTTCTTGTTGACCGTAATATTTACTAAATAAAGTATTAGCTTTTAATAAAGTCTCAGGGTCTTTAGATGTTAGGGCCTTTTGTAGTAATTGTTCAGTTCCTATAACAGCTAAAGCTCCTTGTTTTTGGAGCTCTTCAAATTCTTGTATTATATCTTTATTTGTTTGTTGAGTTGCTATTTTATTTTTTTTAGGCATTTTTTATTATAATGCTTTATTATATAATTTATTTTTAAATTATTCTTATCTCTTTTATCTTTATGTTCAAATGCATCTCAGTATATTCTATCATTTTCAGATACTACTGCATCTCCAGATACTTTAGCATTTCCAGATACTGATGCATCTCCAGATACTTTAGCATCTCCAAATACCCAAGCATTTCCAGATACTGATGCATTTCCAGATACTTTAGCATTTCCAGTTACCCAAGCATCTCCAAATACTTTAGCATTTCCAGATACTGATGCATTTTCAGATACTACTGCATCTCCATATACTTTAGCGTTTTCAGATATTACTGCATCTCCAGATACTTTAGCATTTTCAGATACCCAAGCATTTCCTTGTAAATTACTTTCTTTTTCTATTAAACCACCTTTTTCGCCTTTTTTAATACCATTAAAATCTCTAATGGCTGTAATACGTAAAAAATTACCCTCTTTAACTAATTCATAATTTTTATTTTTATCTTCTTTCTTTTCTTGTGTTTTAATAGGTTCTTCTTTATTAACTCTTTCTCTGTTTTCTAACTCTTTTTTAGCAACTTCTTTTAATTTTTCATCTGCTTCAGGTTTTTCAGTGAATTTTTTTAAATCTTCAGTTGAAGTTTCTTTAGTGTAAGACTCTGGTTTATTAGCGTCTTTCTTTTCGTCTTTCTTCTCTTCTTTTTTGTCTTCTTTCTTAGCACGTACCCCTTCTTTATATTCCTTCCATTCACCAGCTCTTTTAATATATTTTCCACCCTTCCAATCTCTGATAGTTCCTTCTGGTAAACCCCTTTTGCCTGGAATATTAGGTGTTACAGCTTTTTCTATTTTTTCTCTTAAATATACCTCTAATTGTGTTCCATTATCTAATTGAACTATTTTATAAGAAAGATTATTTAAATCAGTGTTTGCTTTTAATATATCTTCAAATTGTTCTTCTGAGATATTGTTTTCTTCTCCTTTTTTAATAAGTTCGTTTATTTTACTTTTATAAGTATCTATAGTTGATTTTTTAAAAACCTCAAATTTATTAGATTTTAATATAATTTCATTAAAATATTGTTCTGTGTAATCATATCTATTTGAAAATAGATTTAAATTTAAACCTTCGCTCATAAAATTATTTTTTTTAATTGTTTTTAATTGTTTTTATAAAAATATAAAATTTTATTATAAAATAAAATAAATTATTCTATATAATCTGAAAATATTTTTACTATTTCATCATATATGTCTTGTTCATCATTATAAAATATATTTATCATAATTATTTATTTGAATTTATGGTTATCTTAATTAATTGATTAATATCAAACATATTATATATATTTTATATATAACTTATTGAGTATAATGTCATTAATGATTTTCAAATATTTCTACTTAATTTTTACTATTTTTTTTAAAAATATGCTATTTTATAACTATTTATTTTTCAACTAATTAGTCTACTTGTCTCACTACAAAAACAAAACTATTTTTCACATTAATTTATAAAACATCTAAAAACAACCAAACCGTGCTCCTATATATAATAATATACTATTATATAACCAATAAAAATTATCACCGCCCAATGTACTTTGGTATTCCCCAAAATCCTCCTTTGTCCATTTATGTTCTAAGCAAACAAGATTTAATGCTTCGGTTAGTAAACTTCCATCTATGTTATCATTTGTATTTGTATTTCTATACCTACCATTAGACGCTTCATCTAAAATAGCATTCCATTTTGGAAGTATTGCTAAAAATATTTCATCATCTTGTTTATTTCTTCTGTATTTGGTCATAATTTTTACAGTTCGTAATAATGTATATAGAGCTTCGCTGTTTGATTCTTTATATGATATTATTTATTATGTTATTATGTTATCTTATCTTTTTAGTGTTAGATGTCTCTTTATCTTTATAATCTATATTCTTTCTATTTTTATCTTTCATTTATTTCTAACTTATATCTTATTTCTTTTGTTTCAATTAAATTTAGTTCCATGTCGTTTGTTTTTTATAATTTATACTTATGTGAAAATCTTAATTGGTTTATGGGGATTTTGTTCTACTTCTCTTTCTATTATTTTTGATGTCATATTTTTATTTTTATTTAATTAATAATTTATTAAAATATTTAATACGTTTATTTTTTAATTACTATTCTAAATCCGGGGTGTGAGAATGCTTCATAAGTTGATTTATGTTTCTGATGATACATCGCAGGGCATAACTTACTTGAACTACAACCACTTAATAGTATCGTGAATAATAGTAATATAATGATGTACTTCATACTTATTTTAATTTAAAACACGATTTACAATAATTAATAAAATCTTTATATTCTTTATCTATATCCATTGTATTATTTACTTTACGACATGCGTGTAAAACTGACGAGTGGTTCATGGTAAATACATCTGCTATTAGTTGTAATGTTTTATACCTATCTCTTAAATAGAGTAAATAGAATACTACATGCCTAGCATCAGAAATATTACGTTTCTTAGTCTTAATTTTTAACTCTCTTAAATCTTTAATATCGTATCTTGATTTTATAGCATATAAAACATCTAGCATTCTTAAATCTTTAGATAATACTTCAGTATAATAATTATCTATTATAGATGATAGATTTACTTCAGTAATGTTTTTATTTACTTTACTTATTAAATATTTACTAAACTTTAAATAATCAGATTTATTCATATCTATCGTATAATTCTTTTAGTAAAGCTTCGGTACTATCTATATACTTAGAATTTAAATTTTTAATTACCGTATCTTTTTGCTTTAAACTATCTGATGTGATAATAAAGTCTTTTTGTAGCTTACTCGGTTTACTTTTTAAAACTTTAATTTCTTTATCCGTTTTAACAGCTTCACAAGTTTCAATAATCATTACCGATAAAGCCATTAAAATACCTATTGCATATAACGTACCTATATATATACGTCTTTTAGTTATATATTTTTCTTCGCCCATAATTAACTTCTCCTTTTATATTTTAATTTATTTTCAGCAGGTACATAATGTTCCTCAATAAAGTTATTTAAGTCTGGCAATTTAAAATAAATCTTTCCCTTTATTTGTGAGTAAGATAAAATCTTATCATCTTTATATTTCCATAAAGTTCTTTTACTTACTTTTAAGAAATCCATTGCTTCTTTTGTAGAAAGTAAATTACTTTCTGCCTTTTGTGTTTTTAAAATTTCTATTTCTTTTTTGATTTCAATAATATTTCGCAAAATGATAATTTTAAATTTTTCTTCTTGTAGTTTACCAACTTCAAAATTTTCTATATATTTAACGTTTAAACTTTCGATTAAGTCTTTTATTTGTTCTGTTAAAGTTTTTTCCATAGTTAATTACTTAGATTATCTAATTCATTTTTAAGTCTTTTAATCTCTATTTTAATTTCTTTTATTCTTTTGAGTTTGTAAAATTTAATATATCTATTTAAATCTTTAGGTTTGCATGTATTACCTTCACCGCCGTTAGAATCATGAAACCCACTATTTATTCCGCCCCACCAATCGGATGTCGCGAATAATTTAGTAATCTTACCGTTTCTATCAAATCTAAATTTTATATAAGGCTTTTTTTCTGTGGTTTTTGGTATTTTCATACTTTTTAAATCTGAGCCCGTAATTATTTTATATTTAATAGTTTAACCTTAGCGAAATTTTTGGTTTATATCCTTTAAATTTACTATTACATCCTGTAAATACTATAAATGTAAACGATATAGCTAAAATCATTACAATGATTAAATATATTGTCCAAAATACTGTTGTAGGTTTAAATTTATTTTTCATATAGTAATTCCGTAAATTTCTTTTATTTGTTCTTTGTTCATTTGTATTAGATTGTGCCCTTTAGAAGTATCCTCTTCTATAACAAAATATTTACCACTAGAACCCGAGCCTATTATATGAATTAACTTATGGTCTTTTTCGTATTGAAATGACTTTATACTATTAGGGATTTGTTTCCGTATAAGGAGTTCTTCATCGGGATAACCAAAACTCTTCATAAATTTTATCTCCTCATCTGTTAATACCTCTTTTTTATTCTCACAACTCCAAATATGGAGTATCTGTTCATTAGATAAACCTTCGTAAGGGCTTTTACTATAATATTTCATACAATAATTCACCAAACTATCTTCCATATTTTCTAAATTTTGTATCGGTAGATTATTCCACCAATCTAATGCTTTTTTTAAATTATTTTCCATAATATTTAAATTATTAATATTTAAAAAAGTAGTGGCTCAAAAGGCGATATTGGTTAAGACAATGATACCTATCCTCGCCACTACCTTTAAATCTTACTTATTTACTTCCGTTTGGTGGAGGACAATAAGGTGCAGGGTAAGGGATTGAACCATTGCATACAGCTTTGCTTGTTGGCTTCAATGTAGAAGCATTAGCAACGCTTACAACAAAGCAAGATGCTACGACTTAAATCATCAGTTTTTTCATTTTGATTGTTTTAAATTAGTAATTATTGTTTATTTTATTCTTTAATATATTTATTTCTAAAATTGGTTATTTTAATTGTATCAATGTTATTATTATTGGTTTTTAATTCTTTTTTAAATTCACGTTTGTTTTTAAAAATACCAACCAAATCAGAAGTATGTTTGGTGGCTGCTCCTGTACCTGCTATGCAGAAAAAGGAAGTAAAAAAGTAAAAAGTTATCGTAGTAATCATAATTTTATTTTTTAAAAATGTTTATTTTATTTTCTAACCACATTTGTTGTAATATACTATCGTTTAATTGTATTCTTACAGCTTGTTTATTATATCGAAATAATATATTACCTGAAGATAATTCAAATGGTTTTTGAGATTTTATTTTACCATACCATTTATAAGTATTTAGATTATATAATAATTTAATTTTATCACCATTTTCTTTTTTTACTATATATATTATATAATCAACTAAATATTTATATTTAATTAAAAATTGTTCTACAGTTAATGGTTTTTTTAACTTATCATCTTGAACGAAATTAAATAAAACCTTATAACTGTTTATTTGCTTAATTAATTCTATTTTAATCAACTCACCATTTTCATCATAATAAGATGTTTCATTATTTATCGTATTAATTGAAAATATATCGTTGTTACTATATTTATGATAATATACCATTAATGGTTTTTTCATAATTTTTTAAAAATTAATTATGGTATAAAATTAACATAAAAAACAATAGAAAAAACAATTTGGAATGTATAATTTGTTTAAAATTAATACATTAAATGTTTATATATGTTAAACGAAAAGTTTACTTGAATTTATAATTTATTGATTGTCAGATGATTTAATATTTTCTTTTAAAACGAAAGTTCTTTTAGGAAATTCCCATTCTCTACGTGTTTTATTCCAACTAGATACTGGTACAAAAAATCCAACTACTCGTGTAAACATATCCTCTATATGCTCACCGCATATTGAACATATTTCTTTTTTACCGAATGATACATGTCCTTTTATGCATTTACTGTATACAGCATTTAATGCAAAATGTTCACAACCTGATTCTATAGAATATTTTATTATCTTTTCAGCTTGAGATGCTGTTACTTTTTCACCTATCATACAGTGTACTATCCCACCGCCAGTTATCAACTTATTATATTTACCGTCTATGGCCATTCTTTCCCATATAGTACTATCTTCCCATAGTGGTACGAATTGATTAGAATATAATTCGTAATTTACCTTTTCTTTATTATATATTATTTTATCTACGTCACATAATCTAACTGCGAATGATTCGCCTGGGATAGCTTCGATATTACCTATTATATTATATTCTTTAGATAATTGATTTACTTTATTATTAAAAAATATTAATATCTCACCTATTAAATCTTTATTATTATCTATATTAAATCTTTTTCTTAGTGTTTCATTAGCTTCATATACTCCAAGTATACCAAACGTAGAAAATAGTCTATTTAATTGAATCCACCCTGATTTAACAAAATATTGCAATCCCTTATCTGTTAGTGTTTTAATTAAATCTTTATGTGATTTTAATACTTTAGCTGTAGATTCTAATCTATTGTTTAATATTTCATAATAATTTTCTTCAGATTCACACTCTAAAGCTATTCTATTCATATTTATTGTTACGACTCTATGTGAACCTAAACTAACTGAAGCGCCGCCGAAAGAATTAGATTGAGATGCTAGTTCTAACATTTCAGAATTATTAATCAAACGACAGCAACTTGCGGTTTTTGTACCTTCTGATGTAAATATATTATATCTATATATGTCTCTTTTACATATATCATGTAGAAATTTTTTATCTAATATTTTAATTTCACCGTTTTCTTTTTTAGAAATATTTACAGTGCAGTTTGAAGTATTTACCCCACAAGGTAAAGTAAACAAATGTTCTTCGTTATTTACTTCAATATTGTAAACTTCCACCGGTAATTCCTCTTCAAATGGAATTGCAGAATGTACAATAAAACTATCTTTTCTGTTTTGATGACGGCGCCTTGTTTTTTCTTCTTCTTTCAAAAATTCTTCTACCTTAATAAAACTTGTAAATGAATTTTTCAATTCCTTTTTATAAAAACAGATTCTGTCACCCTTTTTTAAATCCTTTGCAGCCACTAATCCTTTATTTGTAGGAAATTTGTGTTCTGGCGTTACTATAATATCTTTTCCCACCCCATTCTTAGATTTTATCTTAACAAAATTTTTACTTAACCCCTTGTAAGTTTTCATAATTTTAACAGGGGTTCCTTCATATTCTGTATAAAAATTTTTATCAGATACATCGCGCCAACCTTCATTCTTTATAAAACTCTGTAAATCGATTAAAGAATCGTTTACTATAATTAATTCAGACCCTTTAAAACACACTGGAAAGCGATATGGCATTCCACCTTGTAGTGGGTCTCCTTTATCGAAGAAATCTAAAAACAAATCTTGTAATGTAATTATATATTCGGTAATGAATTGTTCTTCATTTATTTTTTCATTACTTATATCTTTTGCTAAAAGATGATTCTGTTCTTGAAAGATTAATTCATTTAATATTTCATTTTTTTCAAAATACCATCCAAAATTATCATCATTTATTAATGTTTTAATTTTTTCTCTATCAAATATAGAAATATTCGTAAACGGTGATTCATTAGCATTTCTTGATAAATGATTTACTGAATGTACGAATTGTTGAAATTCATTTTCTATTTGTTTTCTTAAATTATTATCATCTCTTAATTGAAATAATGAATATTTATGTTTATATATGCATAAATGAGCTATATCTAAAAAGAATGTACCAACAGCACAAGCACCTGCTAAATGATTACTTAATTGATGAACTGTTTCGCATAAAGACGATATATATGAACTTACTCTTTTAGCTCCTTTTGATTGTAGTTGACCGAATGGTCTACCTATAGTAATTAATTTTGATGCGTCTATAGCGTAACAATATGGTTTCATTAATTGAGTGGAGTCGGATATACCTATAGATAAATCTAACATTTCACCTACTAATCTTTTAGCTTCTTCTTGTCCGTAATTATCTTTCATCACTCGATATAAATAATCAAAGCCAACTAATTTTTTAGTTGACGCCATTACTTCTTGATTAATACCTTCGATAGTTTTTTCATTCTTATTTGAATTAGCATCTATACTTATATCGTTTAATCTTTCATTGATTATTTTTGCAATGTTTGATACGAAATCAAAATTATCTTTATGTAATCCGTGTATTTTTAAAATATTATCAATTATATCTTTATCTTCAATATTATATTTGATTTTTAAATTATCTTCTAAAGACTTCCTTATATTTTTTAAAGTTCTATTGGTTCTTACATCATCTGTGAACATTTTTATCTCCCCTTTTTATTATTAATTAAAATAGTATTTACCTTCTTTTGACAATAAATTAAATTGTGAATCGTATAAATGTTGATTTTTTGAAGCGAATTGTATAAAATCATCTGTTTTTAATGATTCTTGCTTTAATTCTTCTATATATTTACCCGTTTTTATAAATTTAAATCCACTTATATCGTTTTTTACTACATAATCTATATCATACCCTGTATATACGCAAAAATCAAATAAATTATTAGTGCTGATCAATAACTCTCTAGTAAAGTCTATATTTTTATTAAAAAGTGGGTCTCCACCTAATAAACATATTTTATTACTTTTTGTATTTTTAGATTTTATTTTTAATAATTCTATCAATTTAATTACACTTATAGTGATTTTATTATCATTTTCAATAGTTATATCAGCCAATGATTTATTAATACATCCCATGCACCCTATATCACAACCTAACATATAAATCGAAATACATTGGTCTTCATTGTTAGGATAGTCCAAAAAAGAGTTATTTATTAAGCAATTAGTGTAATAATGATTCATTGGGTTATTATGAAATAAAAATATTAAAAAATTAATTAAAATTAAAATTTTTAATTAATTATTATTTTGTATTACTTAATAGTCTTTTAGGTGCTATTAATATGACTGGTTTTGTTTTAATATCTTGTAAATGTATACCGACAACATCATAATTATATTGAGTATTAGATTTTTTTCTAATTTCTTTAATTACTTCTAAATAATCATTTTCTTCACAATATACTTTTATTGGTGTAGTATTATCATATACAGCTATCAGTACTTCTTGAAATTTAGGTAAGATTTTAGATGTTTTAGGCATGTTCTTTAAAGTAATGCAAGTACCGTAAGCGTTTATTAAATAATTTATTTTTTTCATATTTTGATTTTATTACTCAATATTTTTTACACTCATTTTTAAATATTTGGTTGCGTATGATGTTAATAACTTAATATCTGAAGAATTGTTAGTACTAAATACTAATACCCTTCCAAATAATGATAATATACCGTTGGTAAATTCGAACTCATTTTTTAATGTTGTGAATATATTTTCATCTAAAATAGAATCACCAATCAATGTTAAAACATTAGAATCAGAATAAATCTTTATTATTTCTATATGTATATTATTCTGTTTTTTCACCATCAACTTGTCCTTTAAACCAGTTACATAAATCATTTTTCATATGTAATTTATCTGTATTTGATAAACCGCTTACATTCACCGCACTTATTATCTTTTTCAAACGCTCTATATATTCATCAAATAATTTAGCTTTAATATATAAATACTTATGCTTTGGTGTATCGTTATGATTTGGAAAATTTACTGAATTTTTTTCTTGCATATGTTTAGTTTTTATCTATTTTATCTTTAGTGTCGTTTATTTCAGCTCTTTTTCTTTTTATTTTACTTATTATATCTTCTTTCAATTCATCACCTAATTTAACCTCTTCAAACGGAACATCTTCTATTTTACTATTAGCTAAATTAATATTTCTATTGTTTTCTGCATTTTTCTTTAATGAATCCATGTCATACACCATAGCACTAGGATATATTGGATTATCATCACTTAAATCTAATGTTTTACCAAAACCATTGTATTTATTATAATGACTATTATGTAATTTATTTAGTAAAAATAATGGGTTACATCTTAATTTAGTAGCGACTCTTGATATAATAATATCTTTTATACATAACTCTTTTTGTGTTAAACTTATGATATGTGATTGAACCGTTCCTTGTAAATTTAAATCAACGCTACCGCCTAAAACCAAATCCCCTTCAACTTCCTGTTTTACTTCTTTTAATATTTGAAGAAGTAGTTTCATATCATCACCGCGTTTACCATTAATTTCATAAATTAACTTTCTATCTTCATATAAATCACTATATTCTTCTAAACGGCTCTTTTTATGAAAAAGTCTAACTACATCTAAATCATCTTTGTATTCTCTTTTTAATTCTTCTATTTTATCGAAGTGTTTAGCTCTAAATAAAGCTAAATCTTCTTTATGTATATCTAATTTTTTTTCTTTTTTTAATATATGTATGAGTTCTTTTATAGAGTAAAATTTACTAAAATACTCTATTATTTCAGCCCCAAATTCATCTAATCTAACATCATATGCCGGTTTTACTATTTTATGATAACTTGAGTTTACATTACCATATGCTTTTGATTTTATTGCAACCATTTGCATCTTATAAGATGAAATGGCTTTATATTTTTCATATAAAATATTTGATTCTTCTTTTGGTAATTGACCTATCCATTTTTTTACAACTGAGGGGTTATTTCTGAAATCTATTACTAATCCTTTTATACTTGTATTATGTAAAAACCCTATCTCATTAACCAATTCCTTTAATTTTAAAAATGAATCGTAGTAATCCCAATCTACTATAAGTGCTTTGTTTATTTCAAAATGACTCTCGTTTATCTTATTGGAGGTTCTTTTCATCCGATATTAATTTTATTATTCTATCAATTACATCTAATTCATCTAAATACCAATTAGCATTTGTTTTTTTACTTTTTTTAAGCGTTTTCTCGACTTCTAATCTATATTCTAATAAATAATCTAATAAAACATTATTTGATGTGTTGATTAATTGTATTGATGTATCATATTTCTGTAAAAATAAATGACCTATAGATACTTTTTGCAAGTCCTTTACGCCTATTTTTTTACATATTTTTTGCTTTTCTTCTTGTTTTAAAATACATTCTTTCATTTTATTTATTATTTCTTATCATGTATTATTCTAAACTCCATAACATCTAATAAATAAAACCACGTTTTGTTTATTAATTCAGTATGATTTTGGTGAAAATGGCTATATATCCAGTATTTTATTTCGTTATTTTGTTTTAAAATATTAAATACTTCTGACATCTTTTGTCTTTCATTTATTAATTCTTCTTTCAAACTTTGGTCTTTAATAAAATAATTATTTAAATTACCAAACTGTATTGGGTGAGTGAATGATGGACAAGTGTGGCTTACTACTATATCTATATTTCTTAATTTAGTTAATTTATTTGATTTTAAATTGAATAATTCATCAGGCCAATAACATAAATTATTTATATTTTTTAAATTATGTTGTTTTCTTATATATCTATCTACAGATATAGCGCCGCCTAAAAATAAATGATTTATACCAGATATATTTACAACGGAATAATCTTTTAATAAAAAAAGATTAGAATAATGATAATTATTATTAAAATAATTAGGGTTATCGTGATTTCCTCTTACAACATACATTGTAATATCTCTTGACGAAAGGAATGAATTTAACGTATTTAAATCGTCATTATCGATAATATCATTAAAACCTATACCGAAATCACCTGTAGATATTAAAAAACATTTTTTTAATTTATTACCTATTATTTCTTCTTTAAGTTGAAAAAAATTGCGATGTATGTCACCTATATATATTATCATTAATTCACACTTTGTTTTAAGATAATAAAATTACTAAAAATAAGCATAATAAAATAATAATTGTTTATATTTTTTGTTTATGAATTATAAATTTAAAATTTACTATTAATAATAAACCGTGCTAATTTATTATATAATATGTGATTTATTATATTGTATTTTAATTAATTAGATTAAAAAATGATTTTATATTTTTGCATAGTTAATCTTTTATATGCACCTGGAGCTCCTTTTGAAATAGAGTTTTCATCACAATTATTTTGTATAAATTTTTTAACACCAGTTGCCCCAATAGCGTGGCTCATAGATAACAACCCACATTGGGTTAAATAATACCCATCTATCGTTTTACCACTATATTTATAAACACCATTGACAGTTAGCTGTCTATCATTTTCTTTTAAATAAAGAAACATTAACATATCTTGAAATTCAGGTGTAGATAGAAAAAAGTTTTTAGAGAATTGTAGTCCTTGTTTTTCAAAAAAACTTCTAGTTGTTTTTAGCATTTGGTATCTTCCCCATGCATCGCTTTTTTCATTTATAGTTTTATAACCAGCTGGGTCTTCTTTTGTGTATTTTACTTCTGTTGAAGCTATATAATCAAAATATTTTTTTATATCTTTGTTTATTAAGTCTTTTATTATAACAGTAGAGTCATTGTTATTACGTATTTCGATATATTGTACACTTACATTATTATTATTATTCTTATTAACTGTAAATAAGTATATTATTATAAATAATGATATAAAAACAACCGTATACAATAAATACGTATATTTTTGATAATTCCACCATATATTGAATTTTCGCTTTATTATTAAATTTAATAATTTAAAAAATAATGGAGATAAAAATAAAAATTCATCATGCAAATCCTGCAATACTTTATCATTTTTATAAATAGATGATTTATTTTTAAGAGCTATCTTTTTTAATGTAAACGTTATAATTCCCATGTTTTTTTATTTAATCGATTTATTTGTTTGGTATACGTATTTGAAATACTTTGTTA
>Ga0315275_10000242_pt1 | contig 44926 bp, 58 predicted proteins | sample YL17G03_0_MG_FD_205557 | JGI IMG/M metagenome (GOLD analysis project Ga0315275, IMG submission 205557) | Sediment microbial communities from Yellowstone Lake, YNP, Wyoming, USA - YL17G03_0 | ecosystem: Environmental > Aquatic > Freshwater > Lake > Sediment | place: USA: Wyoming | collected... | reverse complement strand
TAGCCTCAGCCTCACGTCCTGCCACGGCTATGATCCGGCGCTGTATCCGAGTTATGACGTGCTCAATCCGGGCGCTGAGGTTCGGATGAACCCGCTCAGTTTCGATGCCGATGGTAACGCCATCGTCAATCAGGCTTTCCTCACCTGGGTCTATGAACTCAAGGAAGAAATAAAGAAACTCCGGGCGGAGCTTAAGAAATGAGTGAAGAAATAAAACCCTTCCTCTGTCCCAAATGTGGATCGGACAAGGTCATTCGGGCGGGTAAGAAAAGAGGCCGGCAGATAATCCACTGCAAGACCTGTGCCCGCGATTCAATCGTCGTTGATGGAGGGGGGGGGCCCGCCGTATCCACCGCCCCAGTTCGGCCCGAGGGCGCTGGCTTCGTTATGCTGGCCAAGGTCATCGAGAAATACGATATCGCCGCCGCTATCAGGCGGGAACTTGCGGTCCTGCCCAAAGGCCGGTTGATCCTGGAGACTGAGCTTTGCCAAAAGACAGCCGGTACCGATCGCAATCGCTTTCGGCGCACGGTCGAAAATAATGCCGAAGCCTTCCGCGCTTACCGCATCAAGCTCCGTCTCGATGACGGGGAGCCGAAATGGTATTGGGGAGGGATGAGCGACATAGAAGAGGCTACGAGGATTTGCAATGGTTAAAAAAGAGATCACGCTTGATGAAGTGAGGGATGCTCTCCGTCCACCGGAAAGAATTATCGCCCTCCAGGCTGAACGGGACCAAATCGCCGGCGCCTATAAGGAATACAAAAAAGAGCACGGCCAGCTCGATCAACTTATGGCCGAAGTTCTGGCCGCTATTCCCGCAATCAAACCGCAGGCTCCGGTTTATAAACCACCCAAGACAACACGCGTTGACCGCGATATTGCCGTTGTCCTCCATGTTACCGATGCTCATCATGGCGCAGTTCAGGTTCAAGATGAAATTGAAGGTTTCGGGGTTTTCTCTCCCGAACTATCCCGACTTCGCCAATTCGGATTTATCCAAGACATCATGGATTGGACGGAACTTCATCGTACTGTCTATTCGATCCCGGAGGCGCGATTCCTGGTCACGGGAGATTTAATCTCTGGAGATATCCAAGACTTCCGCATGACAAATGCTTTCCCCGCTCCGCAGCAAGCGGTCGAGGCCGGAGAGATTCTTGCGCATCAAGTATCGACGATGGCTCCGCATTTTGAACGCATCATTGTCGATATCATCACACTTGATAACCATGGGCGAATGACTAAGAAGCCTCAATCGAAAGAGGGCGGGATCAATAACTGGATGTATGTAGTGGCAAATATTTCCAGGATGCTTTTGTCGGCGCATAAAAACGTAGCGGTCAATATTTGGGCGCAGCCTCAGAAGGTCGTTAACGTCAACGGAAGAAATTATCTCATTTGTCACGGCCATGAGGTTTCCGGGTGGATGGGCTTTCCATTCTACGGCATTGAGCGAAAAGTTGCACGCGAGGCCATGAAGCGAATGAATGCCCCAGATTTCACAAAATTCCATAAAGTGATTCTCGGTCATTGGCACGCACCTATGACGACGCAATATTTCTGGGTCGGAGGAAGCGTCAGCGGAACCGACACCCGCGACCATCAAGAGGGACGCCAAGCTGCCCCCCAGCAGGTGAGCTGGATGGTCCACCCTCAGTGGGGCGAGTTTGATCGGACGGAATGGCAACTTATGAAATGGGATAAATAGCAGGAGCGGGGACAATGACGATGCTGATGCAAGCGGCAACAGAGGCGGTGAAGAATCCGTCGGGCATTTGGGTTGGCAGCGGGGCAATCGGTTCCCTGTGTGGGTTGGTTACCGTCCTGGCCAGGGAACATTTTCTAACCCGGCGGCGGGGGAAAAATGGTAATGGCGTCCAGCCCGGCAAGGGGGAGACGTGCCATAAACACGGGGAGGAGTTGATCGAACTCAGAACGAAACAGGACGGGACGGATAAGGCAATCGATGAGATGAAGGGCCACATCGCCACAATTGAGGGGGACGTGAAAACGCTTTTGCAGAGGATACCGCCGAGGGAATAGATGGGAAACAAGAGTCTGCGCATAGCCCTCAAGAATGATCGCGTCGAACGGGTCGAAGAGTTGTCGCTGAAGATCGGCAAGGCGGTCAACGACAACATCCTTCGCCTTGGGCGGGATATCACCAGCGCCAAAGAATCGCTTGAGCTTATCTATGAAGAGCTTATGGCCCGGACGCTCGGGGGGCGGTGGAAGAGGTTCAAGAAGTGGATCGGGGGGAAGAAGTGAAAGTTGTCTTCAGGGGACAAATAAAACAACTTCAGTCCCGAATTTTGGCGACTGGAGATAAGGGCGGGAAGTTGGTCATCGAGTTTAATCTGCCCAACGATAAGCTTATTGGCGATTTGGCAAAGCTCGTTAAGGCCGATGAAGAGATCACGGTGACGGTGGAAGGATGAATCACAGCGCCTCTGTGAAAACCAGGAATCTCAAACCCTTCCGAAAGGGTGAGGATTTGCGGAGGCATAAACATGGGTCGGCCTCTGAAGAACGTGCGACCTGGACTAACCTATTTCTCAATCGACTTGCAAAACGGCTCGACCCTAAAGTAGCAGCCGACATTTTGGCGCTGGCTTATGAAGCAAAGCGGCCTTGGGCGATTACAGAGGTGCATGAACGATTAATGGGCAAAGTGACCCAGCCTATCTCTGGGCCTTCCGGCGGACCGATAGTTTTACATGCCTTTTGGAATAACAACGAAAACGGAAAATGAATATACAACTATTCGATCCGCGTCCGTCTCAACTTGAGGTGCTCTCTCATCCGGCCCGGTTCAAGGCCGCAGATTGCGGACGGCGTTTCGGCAAAACGATCATGGGCGAAAATTGGCTTAGCGAAGGCGCATGCAACGAGGGCGGAGAAAATTGGTGGATTTCGCCGATCTATCCGCAGAGTAAGGCCGTGTTCCGGGATATGACGGCCGCCTTCCGGCGGGGCGGGGCGGATGCCGCATTCAAGGACGTGAGCCAATCCGAGCTTCGGATCGAGTTTGTGAACGGTGCGGTCGTTCATTTCAAAAGTGGCGATAACCCGGAAACTTTACGCGGTGCTGGCCTCAAGCGCGTTGTTGTTGATGAAGCAGCCCGAGTCAAGCGCGATGTATGGGAAGAAGTCCTACGGCCGGCCGTATCAGATACCGGCGGCAAAGTTCTGTTTATTTCCACACCGAAGGGAAAGAACTGGTTCTATGCGCTTTGGATTCGTGGTCAGGATAAACTCCAATCGGATTTCAAGAGTTGGAAGTTCCCGACTTCGGATAACCCGAAGGTTAGCCCCGAAGATATCGAGCAGGCCCGACAATCACTTCCTGTCGATGTCTTCAACCAGGAATATTTGGCCGAATTTCTTGAGAATAGTGCCGGCGTTTTCCGAAATATTCCGGCCTGCATCGGTTCATGCCGCGAGGAGCCGCTTCCGGGTAAGGCATATTTCGCCGGTCTCGATTTGGCGCGACTTACGGACTTCACAGTATTGTCGATCCTCGATCAGGCTGCACGACAAGTTTATTGGGATCGTTTCAATCTGCTTGATTGGACGGTTCAGAAAGAGCGGATTATCCCGGTCATTCGTCGATATAAAGCGCGACTCAATGTGGATTCAACTGGCGTAGGAGATCCGATCTACGAGGACCTTCGACGTGCTGGATTGGACGTCATGGGTTATAAATTCACGGCGGACAGCAAAAAGAAACTCATCGAGACGCTCATGATTGGTTTCGATCAAAAGAAACTCAGCATTCTTGATGAAAAAATCCAGACGAATGAGTTGGATATATTCGAATATACCATCGGATCATCGGGTATGGTTCATTACTCGGCCCCCGAAGGTTATCACGATGATACAGTTATTGCCTTGGCCTTAGCCTATTGGCTCATAGCGGGGCCTTCGATAATGCCTTCAGTTGCGAGATTGAATTGGTAAGGGACGAACGATGAACATTCTCCAACGAATCTTCCCGCGCCTGCAGAAAAAAGAGAACCCCGCCTATCGCGCCATCATGGGCACATATGGGATCGGCCAGGCGATTTGGACGCCGAGGGATTATGGCAACCTGACGCGGGCCGGATATCAATACTGTGCGACGGTTTTCGCCTGCGTCTCGAAGATCGCAAAGGGGGCAAGCCGGATTAACTGGACCTTGAATAAGCGCGGTAAAGGCAAGGTGATGACCGAGATTGAAGATCATCCTTTGCTCGATTTGCTGGCCAAGCCTAATGAGTTCGAAAGCGGCTCCAGGTTCGTTGAAAAAGTCCTCTCTTTTCTTCTCCTGGCCGGGAATAGTTATGTCCTAAAGGTCCAAGGCATTCAGTCGATGCCCCCGCCTTTTCTCTATTCCCTCCGGCCCGACAGGATGACCGTCATTGCCGGGAATTGGAAGGCGCCCATAGCAGGTTATGAATACTCGACAGGAATTGTTCCCGAGAAATTCAAGCGTGAGGATATTCTGCACTTGATGGAATTTCATCCGACGAACGATTTCTACGGCCTAAGCCGACTCGAAGTAGCCGCTCGAGCCATCGACATATCGAACAAAAGCATGGAGTGGAACAAGAAACTCCTGGACAACGATATGAGACCGCCGGGAATCGTCAAGCTCAACCCGGCGCTTACGGATGAACAGTTCAATACCTTCGTCACCAAATTCAATGAGCAATACTCAGGTTATAGAAATGCCGGGTCCGTGCCGATCTTCAACGCCGGGGTCGATTGGCAGGCGACGTCCATGAACCCGAAGGATATCGATTGGACGACCGGTCAGAGAGAGATCATGCGCCAGATATGCACGATCTATGATGTCTGCTCTCAACTCCTGGGCGACACGGAGAACACGACTTATTCCAATATGCAGGAGGCCCGAAAAGCCCTTTACATGGAAGCGATTCTCCCGCTCATGGACTTATTCCGTGATGAGTTGAATGCCTGGCTTGTGCCTCTCTATGGTGAGGGTTTGTATCTCGATTATGACCGGGATGAGATTGAGGCGCTCCAAGAGGAGCAGGCGAAGAAGTATGCCTATCTGGCCGCGTCCGACTGGTTGACGATCAACGAGAAACGCATGGCGACAGGGTTCGATGAGGTTGGGACAGAGGGTGATGTCATTCTGGTCGGGATTGGGAAAATACCGCTTGAGCAATCTGTCGCAGAACCCGAGCCCGTGCCCGATGCACTTAAGCCAGGTGGGGATGACGGAGGAACCGAGGAGGAGCCGGGGACTGACGAAGAGCCGATATCCCAAGAGGATCAGGGAAAGGCGCTGGCTGTTGGCATCCCGGAGCGGAAACCATTTCCCAATGAACATTCATGTAGGCTCCAGGAACCCTCGAAATTTGATCGTATGCGCCGGGGGAAACGGAAACATGGGGGCAAAGAATATTCAATCATCTTTGGGCATGTCAAGGGCGGCGACTCGTGGGAAGAACAGGCGTACCGCTATGCGAAGGACACATGGGCGGCTGATGAAGCTCGTACTCACTGTAAGGATCATGACGGCTCATTCGAGGCCGCGTCCGGTAAATGCGCGGAATGCCGACACGAATTGAAGGGCACGGGTTATTGGGCTAAACCCGAACTCAAGAAACGGCTCTGGACAACCTACGAGGCGCGGATCAAGGCACGAGAGAAATCATTTGAGCAAATGGCGAAGATTTATCTTCGTGCCCAGACCGATGCACTCCGACAAAGAGCGGTCCGGCTCAATACTACCAATGGCTTACAGGCCTCCGATATCTTCTCCATCAAAGAAGAAGCCAAGCGATATGCCAAGACCTTCACGGCATGGTATGTCGATCACTTCATCCGGGCAGGTAACGCGGGCATGAGGGCATCGAAGGGCGAATTGTTTGATGATGGCGAGTTCAAGACTATTGCCTGGAAGGGCGATCCAAAGAAACCGACCTCCTGGACTTTCACGATGACGCCGGAACAGGACGCGAAATTGAAGGAGATGCTCTTCAATACGGGTACGGAGGTTGGCAAGACGAATCTGGAAATTATTGACCGGATGATCCGCATTGCCAATGAGGAGAATTGGACGGTCGGGCAATTCGCCCAGAACCTAAGCGATAAGATCACTGACCTCGGGCCGTGGCGAGCTCGACTCTGGGCCAGGACGGAAAGCGTGAAGGTTGATTGTTATGGCGCAGTCGAGGGTTTTAAGGAGACCGAGTTCGTGGAGCGCAAGGGTTGGATGTGCTCATTCGTCCCTGAGAGTCGAGAGGCACATATGGCGGCCGATGGCCAAGAGGTTGTATTGGACGATGATTTCACGATCGGCGGGCAGCCAATGGCATATCCGGGCGACCCGAAGGGCGGACCCGAGAACGATTGTAACTGCCTTTGCGGCACATATCCCGTGGTAGGAGAACCAGGAGGTTAATGATGGCTACAAGAAAAACAGAGACCAAGGAATTCAAATTCACACTCGAAGGGGTCGATGAAGAGAAGGGAAGTTTCCGGGGTTATGCCTCAATTTGGGATATCGTTGATTCCTATGGAGATGTGGTAATACGGGGAGCCTTCAAGCGGACACTCAAGGAAAATAAACAATTCCCCCTTCTCTGGTCGCACAATTTGATGGAACCCATCGGGATCATCGAGGCCAAGGAAGATTCACGTGGCCTGGCCGTTCAGGGCCAACTTAATGTGGATGTGCAGCGCGGGCGCGAGATTCGGTCACTCATGCGTCAAGGCGCAGTCACGGGATTGAGTATCGGATTCCAGACCGTCCGCGATGAACCAGATAAGGAGACGGGATATCGTCACCTAATAGAGGCGAAACTTTGGGAGATTTCTCCCTGTGTATTCCAGGCGTGTCCAGGCGCTATCGCGGACGAAGTGAAAACGGAAATCATCGAACCGGGCGGAGATACGGGAAACCCCAATCTCATCCCGGAGATGAAGGATAACCCGAGCAACACGGAGATAATCCAACTGCTCGAAGCCAGAACCCGTGCAATTAAGCGGGTTCACGAAATTTTCATGGAGGTACTCTAAATGAGCACAGAAATTGAAAAAAAAGAAGAAGAGTATAAGGCTGAACTCTTCAAACTCGTCAAGGACGAACGGGCGGCCAACGAGAAGAAGATCGAAGGCAAGCTCCTGGCGTCCGACTTTCAGGCATTCTCGGCAAAGATCGAGGCCCGGATGGTCGAGATCAATACCGAGATCGCCAAACTGAAAAAGCCCGTTCTCACCGTCGAGGGTGGGGACAAAAGCGACGGCAAGGCCGAATACAAAAAGGCCTTCTTCCAGTTCATGCGAACGGGAGAATTCAAACTCGACGAAAAGGCCGCGGCCTATTTCAACCTCGAGCGGAAGGCACTCGTGGAAGACGCCACGGGCGAGATTCTCGTTCCTGAAGAGATCGAGACGGAGATCATGCGGGCACTTCCACAGCTCAATGTCATCCGGCCCCTCTGCTCAGTGCGGACTATCACGAGAGATAGAATCCGGTTGCGGGGGATCAGCGAGGTTCAGGTTGGATGGGGCAAACTCGAACTCGGCGGAGCTCCGCCCGAAACGACTCTCGTGCCGACCGAGACCTGGCAGTATGTCGAAGACCTCGAAGGCCTGACCAAAGTCGGGAAAGACGAACTGAGTGACAGTGACATTTCGCTTGAACCCGTTGTATCAGACAGCTTTGCGCGCGCATCGGCTGATCTGGAAGAGGCGGCCTTCGTCAATGGCACGGGTCATGCAACTCAACAGCCGGCTGGATTTCTTCCGGCGGCTGCTGGTGTACCGACGCATGCCCTGGCTGGCGCCGGCGCCATCGTCATGAATGACATCCTGGACCTCATCTATACACTCCCGGCTCAGTATCGGACAAGGGCGACTTTCGTCATGCACTCCCAGATCGAACTCGCGCTTCGGCAACTCCTGGACGTTCCTACGGGTCGGTATCTCTGGGAACCCTCGCTCCAGGTTGGCAAACCCAACCTCCTGATGGGTTATGGCGTCGTGGCATGCGATTCCATGCCTACATTTACTGGCGCCAATCAGCGAGTCGTCGTCTTCGGTGACTTCAAGGCGGCCTACCGCATCATCGACAGGGTCGGGATGACCATCCAGCGGCTGACCGAGCTTTACGCGACCGCCGGCCTGGTGGGCTTCCTGGCATCGCGGCGCGTCGGCGGATCGGTCATCAGGCCCACCGCCCTGGCAATTCTGATTGAGCCGTAAGCGCACGGCAAGAAGGAGAAAACATGAACGCGCATTATATTCCCATCCTTGGGTCCACAGGAGTCGTCACAGAGCACATCCTGTCGGCCCCGCCTCTTTCCGGGCGGCCTCACCAGTCAGTCTATGAGCAGAGTGCCATCCAGAACTATCCGATCGGCACCCGCTATCAGCATGGCGATCGGACGTTCTACTACTGCCTCGCGGCAGGCACGACCGCCGTCGCCATGAAGGCGGGCCACAACTCGATCGCGGACACGGGAGTCAACACCTATGCGGCGATCTATGCCGTCGGGGAAACCGAACTCCGCATCGAGGACACCGCGACCCGGGCCGCGCACTATTACCAGAACGGCTATGTCTGGATCATGAACCTCATCAGCGGGATCTACCAGATGCTCAAGATCAAGGACAGCGAGGGGGCCCTCGCTGGCGACGACCATGTCCACATCACTCTATACGAGGGTCTGCCCTTCGCCGTTCCCGCTTCCACATTCGTCACCATCTGGCCGAACCCCTATGCAGCCATCATCTTCACCACCTCGGCCTATGCGTCGATGGTGTGCGTTCCCCTCATCCCCGTCACGAGCGGCTACTATTTCTGGGGCCAGACTTGGGGGCCTTGCTTCGGGACGGCCATGAGCGCCATTCCTGGAGCGGCTTCCGCCGACAGGGCAGTCTTCTTCAACGGGGACGGCGCCCTCATCAACGGCGCTTCCCTCACGACCAATGGTGCACAGCTCGCCGGGTTCGTTATCACGATGACCTCGGGCGGCGGCGACCAGTTCTATCAGCTCCAACTCGCGCCCTGAGAAAGCGCACGAAAAGGTAATTCAAGTCGGGGGGGGTCGAAAGGCCCTCCCCCACTTTCTCCTGGAGGCAGAATGATTCGGCGGATTAGAACGTTACAAGGCGTTGCCCGGAATTTATGTAGCATCCGGCGCGGGACGGTCCTACGTATTCCCGAGGACCTCGACGAGGCGACGGCCCTATCCTGGCTCAAGGGCGGGTTGGCCGAAGAGGACAAGATGATTGATGTCATTCCTGAGACGAAGGCGACGACCATAAACCCGGAACCATCGTCCGAAAAGTCCGGGCGCTCGCGGAGGAAAAAATGCCGGACCTAATAACCCTGGCGGATGTCAAGACATATCTCTGGCCGGGCGAGACGATCACTACCTGGGACGCAATTCTGCCGACGATCATCTCGGCCGTGTCCGAGCAGATCGAGCGCGAGATCGGCTGCTGTATTGAGCGGGCATTCTATACGGCGAAAGCCGGATTGTCATTCGTCGTCAGTGCTCTAAATAATAAAATCAACTTCGATGAGGGCGGGGCGGAACTGATTGCGACTGTGACCGCCGGGACGTATACAGGCACGACATTGGCTACGGCTATTGCGGCGGCCCTGAACACGGCGCCTGGGAAGGCGTTCACTTATACCTGTGTCTATTCGACTATCACGGGAAAATTCACTATCGCCGCCGGATCGAACTTTACCATCCGGTGGAATACGGGAACGAATAAAGCCATCGACATTTCAAACCTTTGCGGATATCCCGATACCGCCAATTCGACGGGCGCCAAGACCTATACCTCCTACCGGGTCGGCGATGAGGGAAAAGCGAGCGGACGAGGATCGTCGTTATTGTATCTCCCGAATTGGCCGATCGCAGTAATCATTTCTGTAGTCGATAAGGATGGCAATATTTACACGGAAGGCGACGACGAGGATTTCGTCATCTCTCCCGGTCCTCAATGTTTTGCGCTCCAACTCAATGACGGTGTTTGGGAAAAGGGATCGGGCAACTTCACGGTCAATTATCAGGCCGGCTATATGACAATCCCGGTTGACATTATCCTGATCGCACATGAACTCATCGCCCGGAAATATAAGACGATGAAGGGCCAGGAGTGGGGGGAAACCAGCAGGACGTTCGGGGACGGATCCATCACCTCGGTCAATACGGAGGGCGCATTGACGAAGGCGCAGTTGGGGATCGTTGCGAAGTATCAAAGGCCAATACTATGACAACCGGAATCGGACTCAAGGCGGACTTCGCGGGCGCAATCCGAAAGACAGAAATCCTGAAGGCACTCCCCAAAGCGCATAAATATCAGGCCACAGATTGGACTTCCCAGACGATCAAGGCACTCATGGATTCGGCGAGGGACAGGCAGATATCGGTTCGCGTTCATCACGCAAAAAAGACGAGCCAGATGATGCGCAATATTGGAAAGGTCATTGCCGTGGGCGACGAGCGCTGGACCATCGCCATCGGGACGGGGATCGGGGGCAAGCAAACGGTTCCCTATGCCAGCATTCAGGACAAGGGCGGGACAACCCACCCGACCGTCACGAAACGGATGCGAGGATGGGCCTGGTTTATGTACTCCAAGTGGGGAGAAGAACGGTACAAGTGGCTCGCGCTTACTAAGAAGTCAAAGCTTAATGTTGTCATCCCGCCTTCGAAGTGGTTTACCTCGATCATCGAGCAGCGGGAGCCGATCCTTTCGGCCATGATGCAGAAACCAGCGGTCCTCAGGCTTGCGGAGATGATGGCGGGGAGCTCCGTCGGGAAATTGGCTTAATGCGTTAGGAGAATAACATGAGAGAAAGAAAGTCGATTTTCATCGCGATCATCTTGACCTTGGCGATGTCAGTGTTGGCGTCCGCCCAGTATATTCGCACCAATCGGGACTTCCTGGCCGCGGCAATTGGGCTTACCGCAGCGGAGACAAAGGTTAATGGAGTGGGATTCACGAGCGTAGAAGTGCCCATGCCCCAAGTTTCCACCGTTCTCCTTACCGTGATGACCGTGACTTTTACGCGAGCGGCAGGGAGTACATCAAAGGTATCGTTCTATTTTCAAGTGAGTTATGACGATGGGACGACCTGGACGGATTTTGTCGAACCGATTAGCGGATTGGAGTGTATCGAAGTCGCAACGAATCACGGCGTTATAAGCGGCACGACGGTTCGTGTGACCCAGGCATTCTTTGTGCCTATGGTAAACCGTATCCGGTTATCGAAGATCGTCAATGGGGATGGCGCAAATGCGCTGACGGCAGTTAATGTGAAGTTGAGTTATTAAAAGGCGGGGGCGCTATCACGCCCCCTAACCCTTTACTTAGGAGCATGGTGATGCACAGATTTTCAAGGGCTTTTCTGATAATCGCATTTTTGGCTTGCCTTTGCAATCCGTTTCTTCACGCTGCTGGTACGACCTACTACGTCTCCACGGCTGGCAATAACTCTTGGGATGGACTTGCCCCGGCCTGGGTGAGCGGAACAAATGGGCCGTGGTTGACATTCACCTATGCCAATGCCCACATTTCCGCCGGAGACGCGATTGAGGTTCGGGCGGGGACATACCATGAACGTATTTACTTAGATGTTGTCGGGACATCCGGTAGCCCAATAACCGTGACGAATTATGGTGATGAAGAAGTTATCGTTGATGGTGAATATACCCTACCCGGCATTGGATATGATTATTACTTGGTAGAGTTGCAGGGCGCTTATACGACGATCAGCAATATGACTTTTACTCGATCAGATGGTGCGCTCTTTGCCATCGCGGGGAATCACAATACGGGTTATAACATTTTTGGCAATGGATGTTACCAAGCCGGGATGTGCTTGGGTGGATCCTATAACACATTTGACGGTTGTACTATGACGGAAAATGGACTTGTGGCTATTCCGTGGGGTTCCGGGATTGCCACAGTTGGTTCTCATGGAACCATCAAGAATTGTATCTCTTATGAGAATATGGGCGAGGGTCTTAACGCCTATTCCAGCGCGACTTATTCCATCATCGAAGATTGTATCGTCTACAACACTAAACAAAACTACAATATTTACATAGATTCACCCACGCATACGATAGTCAGGCGGAATATCGTTTATAATACCAAACCGGCTTATTCAAATACGGCTGGCATCACAATCTCATGCGAAACGGGAACCCCCTATGACATAGCCGTTTACAATAATTTCGTCTACAACTGCCGCATCAACATGGAAACTTATACGGGTACGGCAGAACTCAACGGGTTTTTCTGTGCCTATAATACCTTCATCAATTCTACCGGAAACATCGGTGAGGGTTATAACATGGGTGTTTTTATTAGGCCGGATACTACATCCTATATTGACTGCGTATTCACAAACAACATAGTCATTGAGGAAGATTCGCAGCGCGTCCCAATCTATGTTGAGTCCTCGCATTCGGGGCTGACTTTTTCCTATAATTGCTGGAGCAAGACGCCTATCGCGGCAGCTCAGGGGACTGGCGATGTGGTCGGTGACCCCAAGGTAGCCAAGACTCCCCCATCGGGTGCTGGTACACTCACGGCTAATTATTTCAAGATTCTATATACTTCACCGGCAATCGGGGCGGCGGTTGTACTTGCGGAAGTCACTGAAGATTATTTTGAAACTGCGCGAGGCGATGATCCCGACATGGGCGGCCATGAATATACGGGAGTCAATGCCGTCTATTATGTCGACTCATCAATCACGGATACCTACGTCGGGAGTGCTACGCCCGACTTCACGACTTATAATCCCGTTACCTTTTCTACGAGTACAGGTACTGATTTTGTTTTCAAGACAATAGCAGACGTAAACGCCCGCACATTCGTTCCTGACGATATCATCTATTTTCGCAAGGGACAGACCTGGCGTGAACAGTTGACCGTCCCCTCATCCGGTACATCGGGCCATCCCATTACCTTCGGGGCATTTGGGACAGGGGATAAGCCGAAGATTTATGGATCGGAGCAACTCTCGACGTGGACTGAAGAGGTTTCTGAGACTATCACTAAGGTCCAGGACTGGGCTTATAACTCAGCCAGCGCAGATACTGTAACAACATCGTATACTAATACTCCTACCCAGGGAAATCTGCTTTTGGCTTTCGCCAAGGGAGTAGGATCGGATACCAATGCTTCTATATCCGGATTTACCAAAGCTGTCGGTGTCCAGATGAGTTCAACTTCGTGGACGGCCCTATTTTATAAGGTTGCGGGAGCAAGCGAAAGCAAGGATGTGGTTGTTGTCTGGACAGGAAGTACGTCAACGGCCATGGAAATTGCGGAATATTCCGGTTTATCAAGTCCGGTACTCGATCAGGTTCAGTATAACACTTATAGCGGCGCTAACGTTACGGCTTGGTCAAGCGGAACGACACCTACGACGACCGCTGCCGTGGAATTATGTATTGCCGGATTTTGGATGAGTGGGGCAACCGGAAACGCGGTAAGTTACACTAATTCCTTTGTCGAGTCGAAACATGGTACAAATCACTCGCTGGCTACCAGAGTCACCGCCGCAACCGGAGCGTACGAAACGACATATACCTGGACAACAGCTGTAAAATGCGGCGGATTGATTGCCACCTTCAAGGGTAGTCCGACACCCAATAGATGGTACGCAACCTGCACCGCTGACCCTACGGTAGTTTGGTTTATCAATACCGACGGATCAATTAAATGGGGTAGGGAAAAAGCCTCAAAAGCTACCCTAACTGCTGAATATGACTGGTGGTGGGATGATCCCAACGATAGACTTTATGTCTATGCCGCTACCGACCCAGATTCGAGATATGCTTCGGTTGAAAATGCGGCCAGGAGTTACGGCATCGAATTTTCGACAAAGTCGTACATCACTATTCAGGATATAGAAGTCGCCTATGTTGCTGCGTCTGCGATAAAAAACGGCGTAACTGGGACTAACGCAACGATAGATTCCTGTACGCTCCATCATGCCGGAGCCTGGGATGCGGCAGATGCTAATTGTATTGTCATCAGGGGTTCATATTCAACTGTATCAAATAATTTGATTTATGATGCAGGGACACACGGGATTTATGTTGTAGGGGGAACAACGGGCCAGACCACGACCAATGTTACCGTTAGCGGAAATGAAATCTATAACTGCTATCACACCGGAATAGACATAATGGGCCCGAATGCCGGCGGCACAGTGACCAACACCTCTGTCTTGCGGAACTATGTTTATACAACGGATGATTTCGCGAGTCCTGCGTATAGCATGGCTGGAATTCAACCGTCTGGAAATGCCGCTTCGACACTTACAAATACTACTGTAGCATATAATATTGTCAGACGTGCGTGTGGAGTGGGGATTTCGGTTCTCGATTATTGTGATTATGTTTATCTGTACAATAATACCGTTTATGACCACCATCCTCTTACTGATGTTGAGTCCAGAATATACGTTGACTCTTTGGTAACTCATGTCACGGTCAAAAACAACATCGCCGTACAGAATAATTTATTGAAAGCTGCTTTTACGGCCGAGCTTGCCAGTTCCATAGATGCCTGTGATTACAACTGCTGGTACAATACTGGGGGAGGCGTGCAAAGATATACTTATATCGCAGGAGTCTCTTATCATTCTGATGATTTCGCTCAATACAAGACAGATACCGGATGGGACACTAACGGGAAGTGGGAGAATCCCGATTTTGCCAATGCCGGTGGGACAACCGCTGTGGATTATGAAATTGTCATAGATTCCCCCTGCCGCGATACCGGAGTTAATGTTGGCCTGATCGAAGACTATTGGGGCAACCCTGTACCCACTGGTGGCGCACCGGATATAGGAGCCCATGAATATCAGGGTGGTGTGGGTGAATCGGAAATAAACATTAAATACGATTCTACCAACATTCAGGACGGTGGGACCTTTGCCTTCGGCTCCAAGACAAGGGGAAGCGATACAGACCAGACGTTCACGATAGAAAACCCCGGAGATGAGAATCTGACTTTAAGTGGAACTCCGATTATCACAATTACAGGGACTAACGCTAACCAATTTAGTGTCCAGGCGCAACCGACGACCCCGATTGCAGGAAGTGCGCATGTCCATTTTACCCTTCGATTCAGCCCTACTTCTCCAGGGGCAAAGGTGGCGGCGATTGCTATTGGGAATAACGATACAGACGAGAACCCCTATGATATCGCCTTGACTGGGACCGGCCTCGCCGTCACTTATTATGTTGACTTCACTACTGGGCTTGACAGCGACACCGGCCTGACTGAAGCCCTGGCCTGGAAGACGATAGCCAAGGTAAACGCTACGACGTTCTATGGGGGCGATAATATAGATTTCAAGCGCGGCGAAACTTGGCGCGAACGTCTGCTCGTTCCCTCCTCTGGTTCTGCTGGCCTGCCCATCACCTTCGGGGCGTATGGGACGGGGGAGAAGCCAATTATCAACGGTTCAAACATCTATACCGGATTTTTGGAGCGTGTAACCTACTCCACCTGGACGGCAGAAGGGGAGACGGTAGTCCTTAATAAACCAACTAATAATGCGGGCATTAAAGTTTTTAGCCTCGATTCAAGGATATATGTCGGTCAAGGGGCCTGGGTTGCCGATAATAATTATACCATTAGCGCATTAGAGGTGGAGTTCAGTTATGAGTGGGGGACGTTCAGCCAAAATGTTGTTGCTGAAATTTATAACATGGACGGGACCAGCTTGGGGACGCTTGTCGGTGCGTCAGCCGCACAATTAGTAACTGGTGTGGGAGTAGTAAAATTTACTGGCATGAATGCCGCAATCGTTAATGGAAACTCATACGGACTTATTATCAGGAGATCAGATTCTTCGTATGATGGAACTAATTGCTTATCTCTCTATGTAGATACCACGGGCAGTTCATGGTCGGGAAATTATGTAAATTGGTATGGAAACAAAACATCCGCATCCAATTATGCAACCTATGAAATGGGCATCAAGCTTTATCAGGGCGGGGCACTCCCCTATTATGCCACTTACACCGAAGCGCCGACAGCGATGTATTACGATGACGTTCTTATGGTCGAAAATGAGGTGTCTAAAGAAACCCTCGCAACGGGAGAATGGTTCAAGGACACCGGAAACAGCAGGATTTATATCTATGACAACCCTTCCGGTCATACCGTGAAGGCACTTGACCAATGGAATGTCTCCTATTCGATACAGCCTAATCAAGTATTTTTTGATGATACGCTTCTTACTAAGAATACCACATCTAAGGCATCGTTGGTTACTGGTGAATGGTATGACGACACGGTAAATACCAGGATATATCTATATGACGATCCGACTGCCCATACCATCGAGGCGGGCTATTGGGCGATGTGTATTAGCCTCAACAACAAGAGTTATATAACCGTTCAGGATTTAGGGCTCAGAAAATCCAACGGACACAACGTCTGGATTGATACCGCTTCCGGGGAATTTGATGATCTCATAGTCCAGCGTTGCACTATCCGACAGGCGTACACTCACGGACTTGCGGCTGGTCTTGGGGGATTCGCCACATCGGGACACGGGGTTTCGACCGGGCTTCAAATTTTGGACAATGAATTTATTGATAATGGGATAGCGTGTGTACCAGATGGGGGAACTGGATTCGCCTTAAATATAAGCGGAAACAGTCCCACCGACTACATTGAAGATGTCTTAGTCCAGGGAAACACCAGCACCGGAGATGCCGCCGGATTCAAGGGCGATTGGTTTTGTAATGATATTATTTGGGAACATAATTACCTCAAGCCTCTCGGGACGGCCTTTGCCTGTGATGGGGGGCAAGATATAACCTGGCGATACAATATCATAGACGGAACGGACAACACTTCGGGATATGCATTTAGTCTTTTCAGGTGGGAAGGCGTTCCTGGGCCACCGTATGGATTCGCCGTAGATAACCTTCAGATTCTTAATAATACGGTTTACAAATATAAGAGTTGCGTTTCTTTGGCTGATGACCAAATAGATACAATAGTAAAGAACAATATCTTTTACAGCGACTTTGCCGACAATACCCTGATATGGATGGAGGGCGGGGAAACCCGCACCGGATTGGATATCAATTACAACTGCTTTTATACAGGAGTCAATGCTCCAAAATTTACTATCAGCGGGGTAGCCGATTACAACTTTGCCCAATGGCAGGCATTGGGGAATGATGTCAACAGCGTCAACGCCGACCCGAAATTTGTGTCTATCGTAACACCCGACTTCACCCCCCAGCCCATCTCCCCCTGCATCAACGCGGGGACGAATGTCGGGCTGACGCAAGATTATGCGGGGACGAGCGTTCCGCAAGGCAGTGCGCCAGATATCGGGGCGTATGAGTTTGTCTATCCCGCGATAACGAGTCTTACGCCAAACAAGGCGCGAACGGGCGCAACACTCACATTGACGGGGACTGCGTTCGGGGCATCGGCAGGAACGGTGACGGTTAATGGTATATCTGCGACGGTGCTAACTTGGGCCGATACCGTACTCACCTTCCGTGTGCCTTCGGGCGCACGCACGGGAAACGTCATCGCCACCCGGCCCGAGGGATTCGCAAGCGGCGCGGCGGCATTTACGTTAATCCCGAAGGGATGGTTATTGAGCATAATCAAATAAACTTAGGAGGATAACATGGCAAAACTTATTCCGGATGCGATCATCGATCTGATGCTGGATCAGATTGGAGCGGCCACCCGGCTTTTCATCTGCTCGGCTGAACCGTCGAGCTATGCTAATGCTCGGGACACGGTTGATCTGGCAACCCACATCCTGACCGGCGGCGACTTCTCGAAGGCCAATGGGGACACATCGGGCCGGAAGCTCATTCTCGCGGCCCAAAACGGATTCACCGTCGATCACGACGGGACGGCGACGCATTATGCTCTTGGCATCGAGGCCACAACGACGCTGCTTCTGGTCGGAACCTTGACGAGCCAGGTGTTGACGAACGGCAACCTGGTCAACTTCCCGGCGACCGACGTGGACGAAATAAGGGACGTGGCGTAAGGAGTTTACTTGGCTATTTCTTTGCGATCCATCGGAGCAAGCCCTGGGGCGAATTCTACGACTTGTGTTATTACAAAGCCTGCAGGTCTGGCCCTCGGCGATTTCATGCTGGCCCATGTTGTATTCAAGGCCACGAGCGGAACCATCGCATTATCGGGCTGGACCATAGTCGGTGCACAATCCAACACAGCCAGCTCCCGCTCGGCGGTACTCTGGAAGATCGCGGTCCAAGCCGATGTCGATGCTACGACATTTACATTTACCTCTGCAACGGGACGCAACCGGGGGGAGGTGTCGGCCTGGACCGGAGTCGATCCAATAAGTCCAATCAATGTAGCGGATCAGCAGATTAACGCGGCCGGGACTTCGATAGCCGTCCCGACGCCGACCGTCACGAATTCGTGCTTAGTCCTTATCGTCGGTAGTAATGCCGCCGGTGGGACGGCCTCGGCCTGTTCAGGGTCCGATCCGACGGCGACTATCACACTTGGTTATGCCGTCGCCTATAGTACCTATTGCGCCCTGGCTATATTTAGCGGAGTAAAATCCGGCACGGATGCCATTGACGCTCATTCGCTGAGCACATTCACCTCAGCCGTTAGCAGCGGGCATGCGATAGCCCTGAACCCGACGGCCATCGCTTTCGTTACTGCCGAAGGAAACGAAACCCAACTATCGGATACATCCCCCCTAACACAGACACATATTCTGACAGTAACCGAGAGTTATCAGACCGAACTTTCGGACGCCCCGGCCTTGACACAAGAACATACCCTATCCGTCACAGAAGGAATGCAGACGCAACTTTCGGACCAAGCAACGATAACGGAGGAATCGGCGGCAATCGATCTCGTCCCGGATGAGGGGATGCAGGTTGAAATATCCGATGCGCCCGCGCTGACGCAGGTCCATGCTCTCATTATCGCGGAGGGGACGCAGACGCAACTGTCCGATGCTTCAGTATTAACACAAGAGCATCAACTTATAGCCGCAGAAGGCAATCAGACTCAAGCCTCGGATTCTCCGATGCTTACTCAAACCCATATCCTGACGGCGGCAGAGGGTGTGCAAATTCAGATATCGGATACTTCGGTATTGAGTCAGGAACACCAGCTGGCTGTTGATGAAGACGCTCAAATACAAATATCGGATGGCCAGGCACTTACGCAGGAACACCAACTCGCGGCGGCTGAAGGCTATCAGCTGCAGACGGGCGACGTTCCGACGGTTAGCCAAGAACATCAACTGGCGGCTCAAGAAGGAAGCCAGGTCCAAACATCTGACGGGGCGGCCCTTGAGGTTGTCGGCGCAATCGACCTCATCCCGGTCGAGGCGGTTCAGATACAGATAGCGGATACTCCGGTAATCAGTCAAGAACATTATCTGACAGCCCAGGAAGGCGCGCAGACCCAGGTATCCGATGAGGCGACACTATCCGGCGCCACGATAGACTTGGTGACGGCGGAAGGCGTTCAAATCCAAGTCTCCGATGCGGCCCTGCTCGATCTAATCATCTGTCTTGCAGTCCAGGAAGGCCAACAGGAGCAATTCTCCGACGTAGTTGACTATTTGATCGTGGAGACTCGCCAGGTGTTGGCCTTTATCCCGGAGCGGGGTCCAACAATTAAACCCGTCGTCTTGACGCATCGGAATGAGGCGCAGGCGGTCATTAGGCATCGTCCTCCGAGGCGCTGGATTAAGGGTACGGGGATTCCGGCACAAGAGGATTGAATATGACTCAATTCATCATTGAGAAAGCGGTGGTCGAAAAGTTTAGGGTTGGACTCTATTACATGCCGCCCGACGTAAATGAGACGAATATAATCCTCACGGCGACGGCGGCCGTGGTGCCGGCCGATTTAATTCTTGATGGAGACGTAGTTATCTCCGGCTCGCAGGTCATGCAGATGATGCACGGGGGGACGGCGGGTGTGGTCTATCTGATTCAATTCACGATCACGACTTCGAATGGAAGTATCTACTGTTCGCCTGACCATGATGCAATTCTCGTGAGGGTGATATAATGCCGGCCATACCGCTCCGCCTTCAGGTTATTAACCGCATCGTCGCGGTCCTTCAAGGAATCTCGACGGGCGCGACGTACTTCTACACCCCTGGCGCCGTCATCAAGCGCTTCGTCCATTGGGCCGAGGCGAAGTCGTTCCCGACCTACATGGTGTTCACCGGCTCCGGCGGCACGATCGAGCTCAGCGGCGCGGCGGGGGATGCCTCCGAGTACACTGAGGATTTTTTCGTTTCGATTAAGGGATGGGTCAAGGACAGCGTGGATACCGTGACGCGGCTGGAAAACTGCATCGCCGACATTAGGAAGGCCATCGACGCGGACTCGCGGAGCGGGGCGGCCGGGAGCCTTGGCGCGCTGGCCGTGGAGACGCGGATCGAAGAAAGCCCCGAGACGGACGACGGATATCTGAGCCTTGAGGGTATGGGCTTTTTCGACCAGAAGGTCAGAATATCAATCGCGGGAGTTATGGGAGTCTAACATGAAAATAACATGGGCGAAAAGTGACCAGCACACGGAGTGGGGTTTGTTCCGCGTAGGGGACGTAATTGATACGATAGCCCTGGGAATCCCGGGCGAGGTCATCTCGTCATGGATAAAAGACGGCTATGCGGTGCCGGAGATAGCGGCGGAAAAACCGGACAAGCCGAGGAAAATAAAAAGGATAGGAGGATAACATGGGCGATATCGAAAAAAGATTAAACAAGGCGGCCCTCATGAAGGCGACGGATTGGGGTACGGTCATTGCCGGCCTGAACGGCGCGGGCAACGGCATCCTCCCGCTGAACCCCGGCACGCCGAAGCGGAACGTCCAGATGATCGAGGACGAGGCGGCGGGGGCATTCGAGGCGAACCTCGATGTTGGCGTTTTCGGGGCGTCCGATTTCGGCCTGGACTTCGATTACCGTTGGGACGGCCTGGAGAACATTCTTCTGGGTCTCCTGATGGGCGTCGATACGTCCCCGGCGCCACAGGGCGGTACGGCGGCCTATCTGCACACGATCACCCTGGCGAATTCCGCGTTCGGGTTGTTTGCGTCCTATGCCGTAGAGAAGGGGGCGCAGGTCCATACCGTCCCCACGCTCAAGGTTCTGAAAGCGACCTTCTCGACCAGCGGAGGTCTGATCAAGGTGGCCTTTAACCTAAGGGGAAGCGAGACCGCGGACGCGACGGCGACACTGGGTTCGACGACCGTCCCGGCCAATTCGCACATCCGGGCGAAGTTCCAGCAGGCCGTATTCCGCATGAACGACTATACGCTCGCGGGCGGGGGCATCACCCTGGGCGCCGGCCACATCATCAAGCCGAAGATGTTTACGCTTGAAATCGAACGCAAGATGGACGCGGAGCACGTTTCCGGAGGCCAGGTCATCCTCGAACCCGTCGAGAACGACAAGCCGGCCGTGAAGTTTACGATGGACTTCCCGCGCATGGACGCGACGAACGCCGCCTACTTCGCGGCCTGGACGGCGCCGACGGACAAGAAGGCCGACATCATCGTGACCGGGCCATTGGCCGCAGCGGGCTATAATTATGTTTTAAACGTCCAGCTCCCGCACCTTGTTGTCGAGGACGTGGAGTACGCGGACAGCAAGATCATCCCCGCGAAGATTGTCCTTCGGGGCCTGGCGGCGGACGTGGCCCAGACGGGCCTTACGGGCATCCTGCCCATCGGCATTTTCCTGACCAACCTTCGCGTAGCCAGCCTGATCGCATAAGGAGACTTACATGGGAGATATTGAAAAGCGGTTAAACAAGGCAGCGGTCAAAAAGGCCGCGATCTGGGGGACGGCCGTCAATACCGATGCGGCCGGCATGGGGTTCCTACCCCTGAACCCCGGGTCGCCGAAGGCGGCGGTACAGATGATGGAGGATGAAAGCTACGGGGCTTTCGAGGCCAATCTGGACGCCGGGTTCATCAACCCCTCCGACTTCGGACTGGATTTTGACTACCGATGGGATGGGCGCGAAAATCTCCTGCTCGCCATGCTCATGGGGACGGCCGGGGTGCCGGGGATGTATTCCATCGTGAGCAACGCGAACCACCACATCGACTTCGAGGAGGCGGCGGGGGGTGAAAAGAATGCGGTATTGGCGAACGGAACCTGGACGGTAACCCAAATCCGCGCGGACATCAAGGCGAAGCTCGAAGCCCTCTCCAACGGGGCCTTAACCTACGATGTCAATTTTAATGCGAATACCCACAGGTTCACAATCGCCACAACCGCGCCTTTTAAGCTCTGGTGGAACACCGGCACGAATAATGCGCAGGCGGCCGACACCCTCCTGGGGTTTGCGGCCGACCTGAGCGGGGAAATAACCTATACGTCGTCCGCAAATGCGATCGGCGGGGCGCTTAATTACCTTCACTCCTTCGTCCTCCTGAACACGGTTGCGGGGATCTTTGGGACATACGCGACGGAGAAGGGCACGAAGATCCACACCGTCCCGACGTTCAAGGTCCTGAAGGGCACGTTCTCTATGAGCGCCGGACTCATCAAGGCGGCGTTCAATCTGCGCGGCATTCGGGTTATGGATGACTCGGCACTCCCGGCGGCATTTACGTCCACGACGATCACGGGCAATACCCACGCCCGGGCCAAATTCGCCCAGGCCGTCTTTCGGATGAACGCCCAGACTGGGGACGACTTCGTGGACGGGGATATCGTCCGACCGAAATCCTTTACCCTGGATATTGAGCGGAAAATGGACAGCGAGCATGTGGCCGGAGTCCAGACAATCATCGAGCCGGCGGAGAACGATAAGCCGAGCGTCAAGTTGACGATGGACTTTGCGCGGATGGACACCGTGAACGCGGCCTATTTCGCAGCCTGGATCGCCGGGGCGGAAAAGAAAGCGGACCTGACCATCACCGGCCCGGTCATCGAGGGCGCGTACAATTTCTACCTAAAGTTCCAGCTCCCGCGCCTCATCATCGAGGACGTTGAGTACGCCGATTCGAAGATCATCCCGGCTAAGATTGCGCTGCGGGCCATGACCGCCGATTCTGCGCCGATAGGCATGACGGGCATCCTGGTCCCGATCGTTGGTCAATTAATGAATTCAAGAAGCGAAGACTATCTTGGTTGACAAGGAGGCACATATGGATATCAAAAAACTACAGCCCGAGGCCGAGATCACTTGCGCACTGGAAACCACCGGCGAGCCGGTTACGATCATGTTCCGCGTAGGTTTTATCCCACTCGATGCGGTGCCGGACTATGTTAATGAAAGCCGGGGGGCGGCCGCGCCCGAGGCGGCCAGGCCCAGAATTTCGGACATTCTCCGGCGGGCCGTTTCCGATGCGATCCACGGCTGGGACTTGATGGACGGCGGGGCGCCCCTTCCCTGCACGCAGGAGAATAAGGACAAGTACCTCCCGCTCCTTTTCGGCCTGAGAACCAGACAACCGGAGGTGATTGTTGACGGCGAGGTCATTCCGACCGACCCCGTGGCCTCGGTCCTCGTCCGGGTGCTGGCGGAGTTCGCGGGGAATCCGGAGAACTTCCTAAAAAACTAAAAGCCTTCCTCGAATTCTACGCCGATCGGTGGGAGGCGATGCTGAAGCCGGAGGATCACCGGCATGAGGCGGGCGAGGCGACGGAGGAGTGTGTGAACTGCGGGCTGGACGCAACGGCGGCGAAGATGAGCGCTTTTGAGGCCGGGGTCTGGAATTGGTATCACGAGGTTGTAAACCCATTTGCGCTCGAGGCCGGGATTGTCGCCGGCGAATTCAGGGGGGAGGGGCTCCAGGGCCCGGTCCGTAGGATGACCCTGGCCGCGCTGAACGCCATTCATCAGATGTTCCAGGTCGTCTCCGTCGAACGGAGAAAGAAGGCTCAAGAATAATCCGATGGCCAACGAAGACGTAAAATATATCATCACGCTCGACGCCACGGGCGCGATCAAAAGCATGAAGGATTTTGATGCGGCGCTCTGGGAGGCCTCGGACAAGGCCGATAAGGGTAAGAAGGCCTTCGGCGGGATGGCCGGCCAAGTAGCCATCGGGTCAATCGCTGCGGACCTGGCAAAGAAAGCATACGACAAGTTGGTGGGCGCGATTGGTTCTTGTATTAAGGGGGCCATCGACGCGGAACTTGCCGAAAAGAACCTCGAAGCCGCGCTATCCATAACGGGCCGGACTGTCGCCGGAAATATCCAACACTATCTTGACTTTGCCGAAGCGCAGATGAAGGTCACAACCTTCGATGACGAGCAGATTAAATCAAGCCAGGCGCTCCTCCTCCAGCTGACGCGCCTCGATCAGGAGGGGATGGATCGGGCGATGAAGGGCGCGATGGGCCTGGCGACGACGATGGGCATAGACCTCCACTCGGCCACGATGATGGTGACGAAAGCGATGGAGGGGAATTATGTGGCGCTCAGCCGGGTCGGGATTAGGGTTGCCGAAAACCTGACGGGGGAACAAAAGACGGCGGCGCTTCTCGACCAGCTCGAGAAACTCTATGGGCGCTCCACGGCGGAGGTCAATACCTTCGGCGGGGCCGTCAAGCAGATGGGCAACACGTGGGGCGAGGCCAAGGAGGCCATCGGCGGCGCCGTCGTCAAGTCCGAGGGGGCAAAGGAACTCATCAAGACGATCAACCGGATAATCACCGAGATGATGCCGGAGATCGAGCAGTACGCCAAGGACCTGGCCGGTTTTATATCGACCGTTGCGAAGGTCATCGAGGGGACGCTGAATGCGATGGAACGGCTCCAGACTAAGATCGGGGGACTCCGGTCTTACCTGAGCGACGAGGAAAAAGCCTGGAACAATGTCAACGTGGTGATGGGCGGCTATTCGACCGTCTCCAGGGACATCATCGTCATGATGGGGAAACAGGGGGCGTCGGCGGAGGAGCTGAGGAGCGCCGCCGTTACGCTCAATAAAGCCTGGCAGGACTTCGGGGGGAACACGGTCGAAACCCTCAAGGCAATCCTGGCCGGAAAATACGGTGAAAAAATCGCGGCCGCTTTCAAGGTTGTCGGCGGGGTTGGGGTTGAGGTGGCTCAGAAGCTCGCGCCCGTGGCCGGCGTGATCGATGAAATCGGGAACAAGACCAAAACTCTTACGAAAGAGGAAATAGACGCAGCCAAAAAAGCGAGGGAAATGAAGGATGAGCTTGAGAAAACGGCAAAGGCCATCCTCGACAAGTACCACCCGCTCGAGGGCGCGATGCGCAAGGTCATTAAGGAAGAGCAGGACCTAACGAAGGCGTTCAAGGCGGGCGTCATCACGGAGGCGCAATACCGAAACGGTATGGCCGCGTGCGAGAAGGAACTGCGATCGTTCGGATCAACGGTCGTCGCTACGGCAATCCCGGCGGCCAGGCGCATGCAGGAGGTAATGGAGAAAGCCGTCGCCTCGATGAAGGAGGGGCCGGGTTACATTACGAAATCCTGGGGCGCCGCGGCGAAAGAATGGGTGGATAAGAACCAGGAAGCTCTTGACCAGATCCTTGGCGCCGCCTCTTCCGTCGTCGGTCAGATCGACGCCATCATGCAGCAAAGCACGAATAATAAGATGCTATTGCTCGACAAGGAGTATCAGGCCAAACTCGAAAGCATTAAAAATTCGCTCCTGAGTGAGGAGGAGAAAAACAAAGCTATTGAGGGGCTGGACGCCGAATACGACATAAAACGCCGGGGGCTCCAGAGAAAGGCGGCGGAGAGTGCGAAGGGGGTGGCCATCGCCAACGCTATTATCAACGTGGCCGAGGGCATCACGAAAGCCCTGAGCGCTCTGCCCCCACCGTTCAATATAATACTGGCGGCAATCACGGCGGCCGCCGGGGCAATTCAGATCGCCCTTATCCGCGCCCAGCCGATCCCTCTGGCGACGGGCGCGATCTTCAAGAGGCCGGCCATGTTGAGTTCGGCAGGCGGGAATACTTACGAGGTGGCCGAGGCCGGGGAGGCGGAGATCGTCAGCTCGCCGCGCCGGTTGCGGGAGGCGATCATGGGGAAGGGCACCGACGGGACGGGAAAACCGATCGTCATACAGAATCACATTTACATCGACGGGCGAGAAATAAAACTCTTTATTACCAAGACCGTCCGTGAGTCGGGCGGACTTGGACTCCTGGGCCCCGTCGGCAAGGCAATGGCATAAATGTCAGTCCTCATTCTACATACGAACCGCTGGCAAACCGGAACCATACTTACGGCGTCCTCCGAGGCGGCGCAATTCTCGGCGGAATACACCCAGGATGACTCGCCCCAGCTATTTTGGCGATCGGCCGTAATCAACGTCGAGGTGACCATCGACTGTGATCTCGGGGCGGCGCTTGAGTACGATTTCGTAGCCCTCCTGGGGCATAACCTTACCTCGGCGGCGACCATCATCGTTTATGGCGCGGATGACGATGCATTCAGCGTGAACGTCGTGTCCGACACCCTGACTTTCAACGGCAACAACCTTTACGAGATTCTTGCGGCCGCCCGGACGAAGCGTTACGTTCGGGTTTCGCTTCTCAACACTGCAAACCCCTCGGGCTATCTGCAGGTCGGGACCGTTGTTGTCGGTAAGGGGAATGCACTCAACCGCGGCCCGGCCGTACCGTACCAGAGAGGACCGCTCAACGAGACTGAGGTCGAGTATTCGCCCTCGGCCAATCTGTTTACCATTCAGGAGCGGCCGTCCCTCGATAACAGAGTGTTCTCATTCGTCGGGTTGAACGACGCCTCCGAGCTCATCGTGGAAGCCCTGCTCGAAGCCTGCGGGTCCCACGTGGCCTGGGTGCTGTGCCTCGATTCAACCGCGCCGAATGCCAACTCTTACTGGGTCCATCTCAAATCCCAGGAGTTGCCCGAGTGTCAGCACGTCAACTACTGGAATGTTGCGCTTGAGATTGAGGAAGTTTTATAGTGTCCGTCGCCGCCCCGTCCTCTTTAATCGCTTCAGTCACACAAGTAATAAAAATTCAGTTAGCCTGGACCAATAACGGCGCCTATGATGGTATTCTCGTTTACAGGAAACCGGCGGGCGGTTCCTATGCTGCTGTCCACCAGACCGGTGGCGGTGTTACTTCCTGGCTGGATTCAGGACTTGCGGATGGTACAAAATATTATTACAAATTAGAAGCATATATAGGTGAAGAATTCTCGCCCTTTTCCAATGAGGCGAATGCGACGACGCAACTTCCTGCCCCATCGGGCCTATCAGGATACTCGAACGCGGGCGGGACGGAGGCTCCGCTAACGTGGAATGATAATTCGCAGAATGAGGCATCATTCAAGGTCTATAAGAATGGAGTACTTCTTTACACGACGGCGGCCAATGCCGAAGCTTACACGGCGACGGGACTGACGCCGGGCGCGACTTATACTTTTTATATCAAGGCCTATAACGCGGCGGCGGGCCTCTCCTCACCATCAAACACACTTAGTCTGACGATGGCCGATCCTCCGGCGAAGCCCTCCGGTCTCACGGCAACGCCCACGGCAACGACGAAGGTTCAGCTCAACTGGACGGATAACTCCGACAACGAGATTGACTTCCATGTCGAGCGAAGTGCAACCTCGGGCACGGCGGACTTTTCGCAGATTGGGACCGTCGGCGCGAACGTCAAGACCTACGGGGATACGGGACGTACTTCGAACACGCAGTATTGGTACCGCGTCCGGGCGCACAATGCCTCGGGTTACTCGGCCTATTCGAACGTCGCCACGGCCGTCACTTGGGCGGCCATCGCGGCGCCGACGAACCTCGTCTGTACGGCGGCGAAGGTCGGCGGGGCCTATGGCGTCGAGTGCATTTTCGAGGACAACAGCGAACTTGAGGACAGCCACATCATTGAGAGGAAAACAACCGGGGCCTATGCGGAGCTTGTGACCCTGGCCCCGAACCGTACTTACTACCATGACGCCACGGCGGCGGCCGGGACGACCTATACCTATAAAGTTCGGGCGAAACAGGGGGCATCCACCTATTCGTCCTACAGCAACGAAGCCGAAATCGCCGTCCCCGACGTGCCAGCGGCCCCGACGGGGCTTGCCGTCTCGGAGTATCAAGATACATGGATTAAGATCACTTGGGTAAAAACATCTGGGGAGGTCGGTTACTCCATCGAAATGAATACGAGCGGCGGGGCCTATGCGGAAATCGCCCGGATCGACGCCGGGATTGAGTCGTTCAAAAAAACCGGACTTACGGCCTCTATCCTTTACGGGTTTAAAATCCGGGCCTACAGCGGCGCCGGGAATTCGGGCTATACGTCCCCGGTTACGCAGACGACGCGGGCAGCGTATCTTCCCTCGAAGTTCGAGAAGCTCATCCGCAAGTCAAAACCGAAACTCATCTTCCTCGTCGAGGCGAACCCGCTCATGGAGCTCACCGGCTGGACGCTGACTTCGGGGGTGACTTACGAAGCGGCGTTCGACGAGGATGGCGCGGCCCTCGACGCGGCCTACGAGAATGGCGTCGCACTCGCGGCCAGAACCTCTATCGTAACCGTTGAAGCGACCGCCGGGACTTACTGGCATGATACGGCCAACAAGAAGGTCTACGTCCATACGCTGGACGGCGACGATCCGATCAACGCGCTCATTACGGGCTCGTTCTGGCTTCACTTCACAACCTGGCAGAGGGGCGCGACGATCTATAACGGGAACTTCTACCTCCCGCTCGTCGCGGCCGACGGCATCCCCGACATCTCGCAGGCGATCCAACCCTACTATGAGGGAACCTTCGCCGTGTCGTCGGGGACCGTAAGCCTAATCAACGGCAGGGTTCGCAAGGCATTCTACTTCGATCGCCGTTATGCGAAGTATCTATGGCTCAACCGCAAAGTCAAACTCCTTGCCGGCGGGGAGGCGTTTACCTATGCGGAGTTCGCGACGATCAACACGGGTTCGGTCAATTCCATATCCATTGATGACCGGCGGATGAGCCTCGATCTCCGGGACTTCCGGGATGGACTCAATAAGGCGATTCCGTCCGAGGTCTATTCGACGGACACATTCCCGCTCATGGATACCAGTGGGAAGGACAAGGCGCGGCCGTTCGGGTTCGGTGCCATCACAAACGCGGTCCCGACACAGATCGATACGACAAACCGCATCTTTGAGTTCCACAATGGGCGGGTAAAATCCGTGACGGCAACACAGAATGGCACGAGTCTTGTCGAGAACACGGACTTCTTCGTGGACTACCAACGCGGGCGCCTGACGCTCGCACGCGGACTATCATATTCATCATCGGATATTTTACTCATCGGTTTTACGGGATGCGTCAATCTCGCCGATGAAGCCAACGTCACGGGCGCAGAGATTTTTCTTTATGTCTGCCGGTCGTTCCTCGGATGTGCACTTGCGGATATGGACCTCGATGCGATCTATGCGACGAAGTATGCCAAGACAACAGCTCTTTCGCTCTACATGAGAGGCGGGGTCAATTCGTCGGAATATATCAGGACGATCGAGCAATCCATCCAGAGCTACACCATGCAGGACGCCGGGGGGCGGCTCGGGATTAGGGCTGAACAGACGACGCCCCTCTCCGGTGCGCCCTACGTTTGGAATCTCCATGTCTTCGATTTTCAGACGGCCAGGAGCCAAGACCAACTTTACTCGGCGATCAACGTCTACTATAACGAGAATCTGCAGAACGACATCTACTCCCTGAGCCAAACGCTCAGGCCGACAATGACATGGCGGCACGGCATCAATAAAAGTCTCGATCTCTACGTCGCCCTGGCCGACGCCTCGGACGCGGCCGCGCTCGGAACGGCCATCGCCGACATGATGCAGCGGCAACAGATATCGTTCACCGTCCCCCGTGTTCTCTATACCTGTCTACCGGGCGACGTGATCTATTTCAACCGGACCCGCTTCCCGTCGCTCTCGGGGACGGCGGCGAATCTTCCGGTCCGAATTCTCGGGATATCGAAGCTTATCAGTTCGGGGAAAACATCGATCACGGCGGAGGTGGTGTAATGGCGAAGAAAACGGAAGTCGCTAAAACATCCGACCTTGATAGACACATCGGCACGGATTGGAAAGCGGCTCACGGAATCTGGGGGCATGTCCCGTCACCGGCCCCGATACAAATTGCCACGCCGACGGACCTGGTCGCGTCGTTTACCTGGGACGCGGGCTGGCATGATATCGATTTGACCGCCCAGACCTCCGCAACGGCGCGGTGGGCTATCATGGCCGTCGCATGTCGCAATTACCAAGCCAATCTGAATGCCATTCCTCAATTTGGAAAATACGGAGAGACGACCGCCTATATCATCCTGAGAAGCACTCAAGCTGACGATGATGATGCTACCGGATCGGTTGTGTGGATACCGATGGATAGCCAACAGCGATTTTCATATAAACTTCCATCGAATAGTGTGGCGGGTTATAGAGTAATGAATCTTTTGGGGTATGTCTAATGGAGGTTGCTGGATTAACATGAAAGACAAAATCTTTATTGGCTTTGCCCCCATGTCTGCCTTCAGCACGGCCGAGTGGGGCGTTCTATTTCTGAACGATGGAAAGATGAATCTGAACGTAGCCAAGGCTTTCAACCAAGCCCGGAAGGTATTAAATGCGGGGGCTAATTACCAACGCCTTCTGCGCCGGGGTGTTTGGGCTCTCCCACCTGGGGGGGAATTTGATTGGGACAGTCCAGGCTACTTCGACTTATTCAGGGAGTATTTGGGGATACTGCATCAACCATTGCAGGGACCGGGCGTCGGAAAGGGCGCTGATGTGTTGATTGAACTCTTTGACCTGTACGACGATCCCGCAAAAAAGCTGTACGAAAAGATAAACTGGAACCTGGCCAGGGCCATGATGCAGCGCATGTTTAGCGAATTAGGCCACCTACCATATGTCAAGTTTGGCGTCGGCAACGAACTCAACCGAGACTTGCGGGAATTCATTTCTACGGTAGTATTTGATGAATTTAAGAAGGCTGGCAGGATGCCCTTCAGCTATGGCGCTACCTATTCATCGAAGGATGATTGGCTGGAAAAAGAGAAGGCGGCGGCGGCCGTAGCCTGGAAGGGTGGACTACCGGACTTCACCCTGGGCGATGCCGTAGCCGAGCATATCTACCGGCAGGTGCATGGGGTCAAGGACCAGTTGAGTCCGAATCTTATAGAGGCTGCGGGGTATTGGGTTACCCACCCATTATGTATGATCTTTGGCGTGGATGGTGTTTTTGATGGGGCCTCGGATTGCGACTGGGCAATTTCGTCTACGGGAAAAATCCAGCGTAGGCCATCGCCTATTCAATGGGGGAAGGCCGTCGCCTATGTCCTGAACTACAAAAAGGCTAACGGTGAATACCCCGCATACGCCCTAACCAAGGGGCCGTATCAGGGCCAGGTCAAATTCGGTTTCGAGTACCTTCCCAAAGCAATAAATAAAGATGAGTGTTCGGCCAAGGGCGTTGCCGCTATAAGCGAAGAATACCACACAAAGTGGGGTACATGGCCGGAGAATTGGGGCAAGTACCCGGACGATTGGCTTCCTCCGCCCATCCCACCCGAACCCGAACCGCCAGAGCCGGGGCCCCCCCCGCCCATCGTCATCAAGCCCTGCTCGTATTTCCTCAAGCGGCTCAATATCCTGGGTTGGCTGAGGTGTATTTTCCTGGGTAAGCATTAGGAGGCCCAAATGATCCTCGGAATTATTATCGGAGCGGCCATTGCCATCGTCGCCGGAATTTTCCTCATTCGGTATTTCATTCATAAATATTTCAATGGATGATCCAGGCCCTGGGCTTTTTCATACTTGGCGTTGTGAGCGATGCAATCATTGCCCTATACTATTTGGCGATATCACGGGGTTGGCCTGAATTAGCCGCCTTGCTCTCTGTGCTCATCGGGGGCTTAGGATACTTCATCATTCGGAAAATAGTCGTTGTCTGGCGGCCCCGGCTCATCATGGCTGAGTTACTCGGTTGCGCTGTCGGAACGTATATCATTGTGAGGTTTTTATAGTGTGTCCAGGATTGTGTCCATATTCAAAAGGCATAAGGGGAAAAAAGGCGGAATTCCGAGACTGGCATAAAATAGGCTTGATTTTCTTCTCCGGTAGCAGTATAATGCGATTGTAACGCGAACGCTTGCGGCCTTAGGGACAAGCGTTAATAATGCACTGGAGGTCAAATTTGGCTAAATTCAAAAAAGTAGAAAGGAAATGCAAGAATTGCGAGCATGAATTCACGGCGATGAGAAACCATCATGTTCACTGTTCTCCGCGATGTCGACTTGAATATTTCCAAAAGATGCATCCGCAACTGTCTCCCGAGGAAGTTGATCTCATCAAAAGCTTGGCAAAAAAGATGGGGTTATAAGTGCGCAACAGAAGTTGGCGATCGATTTGGATTGATAAAAATACAATCTGGGGAACACAAAATATCTGCTACTATTGCGGCCAGCACGCCGATTCCGTTGACCATGTCATACCTCAATACGTTATACGAATGTTGGTTGCCTTAGATGATAAACAGATAACCAAAAAGACACTCGGCCAAAGGGCGCTCAAGGTTTGGTCATGTCGGGAATGTAATAACCTTGCGAGTTCTTCTCTCCAAGATTCTTTGACGGAGCGGAGGGGATTTGTAAAAGATAAACTTCGCAAAAGGTACAAGAGAATTCTGGCCTTGCCGACATGGACAGATACTGAGATTGATGAATTAGGATACAATCTCCAAGTCTTCGTAAGATCATCGGCGAAATGGAGGGATTTCATAAAGCAGCGGATTGCCTACTAATGCAAAACCGTGCCAATTTCTGCCCCCAAAAAATATTCCTCAAAAGGTATTGACAAGCGTTATAATGCTGATTTATGATTAGGACAAACACAATGCTTAAACCGGGAAGACAGCATGGCCAATCCAGAAAATAATCCGACGGCCCCGACTTCCTGCCTCTCACGAGGTAACTACAGTCTTCCCGGACTGGGAGAAGGGGCCTTCCCATTTTTGGGGGAAGCATGACCACCCTCTATCGCACCTATTGTCCGCGCTGCGGTTATGACCAAGTATTCCGTCGTGGGCGCTGCTTGTCATGCAACACCCGGCCCGTCGATGTGGGGCCCGAAATTCATGCAAGGAGGTGCCAAAGCAAAAAGAGAAGCTCATCCAAGGATACGGGCACAGGCGCTGGAAACGAGGGGGGCGGCGACGCCCTCCTCAACATTTCAGTAGAACAACTAAAACTTTTTTGAAACGGGGGAAACGATGACACAAAACGGACAAGCGTCCCCAACCGTCGTAAGCGGGGGGACGAAAGAACCAAAGCGGATCGTACTGACCCGCGGTGAACTCATCAAAATTCTATGTCGCTTCGTGGATTTTGTCAAGGATAAAGAAGCGAAAGAGTTTCCCGGATGGGTTGACGGCGTTTTTGCTGAGGCAGGCCAGGACGACGCGATCGTCTTTGACTCGCAGGCCAAGGCGGGGGAGAGATTCCAATGACGATCGAAAAACTCGAAGCTGACCATTTCCTCATCCGGGAGATCGTCGATTCTTTTGTTGATGATTGGAAAAAGAAAAGCGGTCAACGTGATCATCAACGCCGGAATTATTTTTATATGTCCGACGCCGGCAAGTGCAAACGGTCAATCTTCTATGACTTCACTTGCCCGGAGAAGAAGCGGCCCATCACGGCCAAGACGCTTATGATGTTCAACGCTGGGAACCTTCTCCATGATGATATCCAGGCACGGGCCCGGAAGCGAGGGATGATCGAGACTGGCCGGGATATTGAGATGGGCGTTGAGGATTGGGCTCACAAGGCGACCGGTCGGCTCGACTTCATCACCGCCGTCTACAAGTTCATCGAGACAGAAAAGGGGATCGCCGTCGCGGAGATCAAAACGAAAAATCCCTACAACTTCGGCGGGGAAGAGCCGACCCAGGACGAGATCGATCAGCTGTTGTGGTACATCGACCGGCTCAAGGAAAGCTCGGCCAGGAGTATCCGGCAATCCGAAGTCCTCGACTATGGCTTCATCCTCTATGCCGATCGGGCGATGATAGCCGATCCTTTGCCCCTCTGCGGCTGGCGCGTGGACTATGACCCCGAGCGCATAGCGGTTATCAAGGCAGAATTCACCGCGCTCGACAAGGCCATCCTGGCCGGCGAGTGCCCTATGCGGCCATTCGAGCGGGATTCGATCAAGTGCTCCTACTGTCGCTATTCTGAGTCGATTTGTTGGGAAGGCATCCCCAAGCCGGAAGCTCCGGTCTTCATCGCAGACGAGACGGTCGAGAAACCCGAGCAAGAATTGCTGGAAAGTGCGTCCGCCCGGTATATCGAGCTCAAGGCGGAGGAGAAGAAAGTCGAGAACGAAATCGACCGACTCCGCGCCGTGCTCATGCGGTACTTCAAAGCGACGGGCCTGGAGCAGATTGACGTCAACGGCCAGGCCATCGTCCACGGGACCATGAAAAAGTCGATCTTGGATGAGGATTATTTGCTTGAACAACTCGGCGACAAGTGGCTGCTCATCGCCCGGCCGGACCTCAAGAAAATTCAAGCGGCCATAAAGGATGGCCTCGTCGACGCAGGCGTCCTCGAGCAGGCGAAAATCGTCACCTTTGTAGATGTTCTGCGAGTCAAAGGAGGAAAAAATGCCGATCCAGGGACTATCTGAAAAGCGCCGGATGCCCCGTCTGGGGAAGATCCATCTCGGCGTCAAGGAAATCAGCAAGAAGACGGGCAAGGAGTACCCGACAGAGGTCGAGCACTTTGTCGTCCCGGAGAAAGTAGCCAAGATTTTCGGCGAGAAACCGAAAGAGCTACGAATTATGTTTCCCGTTGAGAATGAGGAAATCTTCTTCAGCCAGCATTACAAGTGCTATGGCTACAACCTTCTCAAGTGCAAGGGCGACGGGAAGGCCGCCTGGACCTGGGATGAGGAGAAGGGCGAGCTCAAAGAGATCCCCTGTCCGTGCGAAAAGCTCGACAAGGGTGATTGCAGAGAGTGCGCCATTCTCCAGTTCCTTTTGCCCGATGTCGATGGCGCGGGGGTCTGGCAGATCACGACAGGCTCGAAGAATTCCATCATTGACATTAACAGTTCCATTGAGCTGATCCGGAGCCTTTGCGGCCGGGTCCGCATGATTCCGCTTATTCTCAAGCGCGAGAAGATGGAGATGCAGCGGATCGAGGACGGGAAGCCCAAGAAAAGTTCACACTACACGCTCCGGATCGACCTCGATAACGTCAACCTCCGGCAACTCCAAATGGCTGCGCAAATCCCGCCTGAACAGATCCTACTCCCGCCAGCCGACGAGGACAAGGACGATCTCTTCTATCCGGCGAATGGTTTCAAGCCCGAGGATGGAACTGAGGAAGGCAAACCCACGGAGGAGAAACCGAAGGACGCGACGCCGGATCCGCGAGCCACTTTAGCGAAAGAGCAAGCGGAGGAGAAGAAGAAAGCCAAGGAGAAGGAGGCTTTCGAGAAGGCAGAGCTTGTGAAGGCCGGCCACGACCTCGAGGCGCTCCTCAAGGGCTACCAGGACCTCGGCGGGAAAATCATGAAGAAGCAGGCTGAGCGGATCACCGAGCTCAAGACAAAAGCTGAGATCGATAAGGCGATCGAGTTCTTCATGCTCAAGAAACAGACCCTCGAGAAGCAGGCCGGGGACGGAGAAATTCCTTTTTGAGGAGATATCATGAGCACCGAAAATTTGATCACGGCAATTTCATCCGAGGCCCTGACCTATCCGGCCAAGGCCAAGGAAATTAAGGTCTATGACCAGGTATCGCTCGACACTGCCAATGCGTTTTTGCGGGGGGTAAAGGGACTGCTCTCAAAGATCGCCGACACCTTCGATCCGATTATCAAACAGGCTCACGAGGCGCACAAGCAGGCGATTGACAAAAGAAAGGAGCACGAGGAGCCGCTGCTGCAGGCCGAGCGGATAATCAAAAAAGAGATGGGCCGTTACCTGACTGAGCAGGCTGATCTCCGCCAGGAGGCGGAGGAGAAGGCCAGGCGGGAGGCTGCCGAGGCTGAGCGCAAGCGACTTGAGGCGATGCAGGCGGCCATAGACGCTGAGAATGCGGGGAAGACGGAGGAGGCGGAGAAGCACTTCGAGGAGGCGGTGGCCATCGAGCCGCCGAAGGCCGTCATCCCCGAGCCGGTGAAGGCTCAAGGGACATTCCTGCGCAAGGTCCTCAAGTGGCGCGTCTTCGATTCCAACCTTGTCCCGCGAGAATTCCTGATACTTGACAAGCAGAAGGTTGAGGCGGTCTTCCAAATCCAACGAGAGAAAATCTCTATCGGCGGGATAGAAACCTATGAAGACACAATCACCGTTAGCCGAACATCCTAACCACGACCTCATGATCTACTGCAAAAAGTGCGGCGGCCTTTTCGTCTGGCACACTGCCCAGGATGCGCAGTGGATGAAGTGCCTGGGCTGTGGCGACCTCCATGATCTTGCCGATCCGGGGACGCGGGTCGGGGAGATTGCGAAACATGGACAGCGGGAGAGACGAGTTTGAACACACGGGGCCGGGCCGGTCTTTTCTTTGGGTTATCCCCCCACCCTCCTTTCAACGCGTCCGGCCCCTTTTTTACAAAGGACACACCATGAAGAGAGGCAGAAGTTACGATTGGATCCCCCTGTGGATTGATAAGTGGCTGATGGGATCAACGAGGTTTGAGTTGGATCCGGCAGAGCGGTCCGTTTTCGTTGATTTTATGGTGATGGCTGCCAAGGATGACGGATATATAAGAGCAAATTCAGAGATGGGATATCCGCTGGAATATCTTGCCCAAACGCTAAACATTTCCCGTGATCTTTTATGTTCAACCATCGAAAAATGTGTTCAATTCAAAAAAATTGAAAAACGGAAGAACGGAATCTTCTACATCAAGAACTGGAAACCATATTCTCTTTCTTCCCGTCATAAGAGGAGAATTGTGTCCGAGAACCCGGACATGATGTCCGCGAAGGCGGACACGGCGTCCGCTTCTGCGGACGGCTGTCTTAGTATAAGTCTAAGTATAAGTATTAGTTTTAATTTTAAGTCTTCTGAATGGGAGGGGATTGGGGAGGGGGACATCGCCAAATGGAAGGAAGCGTATCCAGCTTGCGACATAAAACAAGAGCTCTTGAAGATGCGCGAGTGGATACTCTCGAATAAGCAAAAGGGGAAGAAATCAAATTGGCGGCGATTCATCACTAATTGGCTGAGCCGGACCCAGGATCGCGGGGGGACAAAGAAGGGGCGTCAATCAATGGAAGAATGGATAAAAGAGGGAAAGAAATGACGCGGGATGAATTCGGGCGCAGTTTTGAGTTTCTCGAAAGCGCCTTCGGGGAACAGGGCGCCGAGAGACGACAGTTCTACTTCCGCCAGCTCGAACACGTCTCCATGTGGACCTTCAGCCGAGCCGTGAGGCGGATCATTGAAATTCGGGATGACCGCTATGGGTTTCCCCTGGTTGCCGAGATACACACTGCACTCGATGAGGTTGAACGGGAGAAACCGAGCGCAGGCGCTTTCGACCTTGAGGCGCGGGAGTATTGCCAACGATGTGAAAACCGGGGCTGGTATATGAATGCCAGGGGTGGTGCCTCGCCGTGTTCATGCCGGGCCGGGCGATTGAAACAGGCGCGAATGAGGTTGGGGACCTCGGCCAGGCGCACTGAGGTTGAGGAGGAGGTAAAGAAACTTCCCCCGCCGGAGCTGCCGTACCGGGGTCTACAAGAAAAAAATAGCCTGGGTTTCTGGGAGGACACCCAGGCCGAACACGACCGCTGGATGGCGGCAAAACGGGCCGAGATCGAGGAGATCAAGCGGCGCCAGGCGGAACACCCACAGGGGCCAACTCTCCCGGACGAGCTCAGGAGGAGGTTGCTCAAGGATACCGTCGCGGGCGTCCGGGGGCGCATGACAGTGCCGGTTATGCGCGAGCCCGGGGATGACCAGGAGGAGGATGATAGTGTTCCGTTTTAGGGAGAGGATATGCCCATAAAAAATTACACGTCAGGCGTCCCGGTTGAAAAGACGATCATCAGAATAGAAATGGCGCTCATCCAAGGTGGAGCAATCGGGATCATGAAGGACTATTCTGATCAGAGAATCGATAGTATCTCTTTTTCAATTCAATCCCTGGAAAAAAGACTCATTGCTATTCGCCTTCCGGCTAACGTCGATGCTGTTTACGATGTGCTTTTTGCAGCGATGAAGAGACCCCGGGCTGAAACTCTCAAGCGGCTCCGAGATCAAGCCGAGCGTACGGCCTGGAAGCTCGTCCAGGATTGGGTCGAAGTGCAGATGGCCATGATAAAAATGCAGCAGGTCGAATTTATCCAGGTATTCTTGCCTTATATTTGGGATGGGAAGCAAACCTTCTATGCCTCTCTTAAAGAAGGGGGTTTCAAGCAGCTCACGGAAGGCAAGCCGGGGAGGGACCGGGAGCGATGAGAAAAGAAATCGCCCTGAGACTCAGAGAGGAGGCCGAGCGCGTGGCCAGGGAATACTCGAATCCTAACCGGGAATACGGGAACGGGGAGGTCTTCGAGGTCGATGAGATTCTGGCGCTCTCCGAGTTCACGGCTGCCGTCGTCTTCAAAAAGAGCTCGGGCAAGCGGGCGGTCGGATTTTTCTATGTCGTCAAGGATTCCTGGCGCTACTTCTTTCCGATGGATTCCCACCTAATCGGGATGGAGTCATTCTCGGAGATAAAGAAGCGGATCGAGATTGAGAATTTTGGGAGGAACTAAATGGATATTCATGGTCAAACGACGAAATGTGTGCGCTGTTTTAAGCCCGCCAAAATATTCACTGGCCACGTGATCAAACTCAATGTCTATGTTGTCGATGGGATTATGCCAAAGGGGAAAGTGGCGGTTATCGCTGGTTGGTGTAGTAAACGATGCCTGAACGACGAGGGCTTTTCTGGGCTTTGGAACAGCAAGATGGGCTGGAAATCGAGAAAGCCATGACTGTCTCCGCCTGCTGCCATGCGCCGATAAAGGCTCATATGCCGAACGTATCATTCTACAGCCAGAGTCCGCCGGACCCGGTGCCTTACTGCGTTTCATGCGGGGCGATAGAGCCGGAGGAAATAGAGGAGGAGGAGGGAGATGAACAAACCTAAATCTTGGTGGTGCATTAAGTCGGGAAATTTACTATTGCCTTTTACGGTTAGAGGCAGCAGGAGAAAGGCTATCTCTGACCGCTTGGATGATCTTTGGCAGGAGAAACTTCCCGACTATGAGTCCGTTGCCCGCATCCGCGTCATAGAGATGCCGCGTAAGAAGGCCAAGCATGCTAACCCAAAAAGCTGACCGCATCGCCAACACCCTCGTCTGGTTCATCATCCTCTGGGCGTTTGTGTGGCTGTGCCTGTTCGGGGTCCCACAGATCATAAATAAACTTTCGCATAATGAGGACGCCTGGGCGAGGGAGTTCGGGGATAGCGTGTCGGTGAAGGTGAGTGAGGGAGATTAAGATGAGAGAAATCAATTATTCTATTCTTCCCGAGCACATACAGGAGGGGATGCAGCGATACCTGGAGTACGGAATCAGGCCGGGCGATTTCCTGTACCTAATCCTTTGCAACGACTTCGTCCACGCGCTCGGTCAGGCCGACGTTATCAACACGGCGAGGATCGTCGACTACGCCAAATTCCTGTATCTCGAAGTGCCGTCAGGCTGCTGGGGTTCCGTGGAAAAGGTTACGGCTTGGATTGAAGTTCATCGGCGGGAACGGGAGCGAAAAGAGAAGGAGACCGCTGATGACCAAGCCAAATGAAGTGACGAGGGAGGAAATGCTGGATTTTTTGGGACGCTGGAAACATTGCTCCCAAGCTGACCAATGTCCACCCGAGGAAATGAAGAAGTGCATTGAGGTTGAGGATGCCCTCCGCCGTCTCATCGAGAAGCAGGGGGAGTGGCAGGGAACGGCTAAGGATTTGCTAGATGTGCGCAGGAATCCGAATGACGCCTTTCGATATATCCAGGAATCAGGAAAACTATTATTTCAAATCCGCGATTTCGGGAAGGGGAAAAAGAGATGAGTGAGCCTGAATATTGGTGGTGCGTGAAAAGACATGGACGTTATTTAATTTCCACGGCAAGGAGGGCTCGTTGTTGTGTTTCTACCGGGATTTATATTAAAGACGGAGATGAAGTTGTTCAAATCAGCATCGAGGAAGTAAGGGCGGAAACCAGTGAGCCAAGAATACCCGACTGAGGAAAACTTGAAATACATCCGGGAGTTTGATGTCCTAAAGAATCCTGTCTTGGAGCTTATTGAATATCTTGAGGAAATTTGGCATTGGCCCGATTGGGGATTCAAGCTCCTGAAAAATGGGCAAAAGGATATTATGGGCAAGCCGACATGGAGGCTGGAGCTTCATACCGGAGGCTGGTCTGGGAATGAAGATATTATCGAAACCTTGCAACAAAATGATTTTTGGGGGTTTTGTTGGGAAAAATCAATTCGCGGCGGACATTATTGGATTGAGATTCCTAAATGGTTGAGGACAAGAAAAGCAAAGGAGGCCGCCGATGAGTGATAATCAATGGTTATATCTCAAGGTTTCGCTTGGGGCTATTCGTGGCAGCTTGGGAACGATTATTTTCCTGTTAATGGTCTTGATTGTTGTGGTGGTGGTGAAATGAGTGAGCCGAGAGAGGAGGTGGGAGTGAGCCAGAAAGAAATCATAAAATGTTCCACCTGTGGGGCAAGTCTCAAGGAAACTCTATTTTATGCGCTGTTGAAAGATTATGGGGCAAGAGTGAATGATCCAAGTTATTGTCCGGCCGCAAAAAACCATGAACATACATGGGCAGAAAAGGCAAATGAGGAAAAGAAATGATTTTATTATTGCGTCCCGGTTGGCTTGTTTGGCTCGATGCCGTATTTCCCTGGATTCATATTCGTAGAGGCAGGAAGGTGGGAGGGGGTTAAAGGAGGCCGCCGATGAGTGAGCCGCGTAAAGTGACGAGGAAGGAAATGCTGGATGTACTTGAACGCATAGAAGATGAGACAAGGGACGAAATTCGGGTTATCAAAAAAGGGGAATGGGCAGAAACCCGGCTTCCGCTTATGGAAGAGAGAATAAGAGCCGTCGCAAGCCTCCGCCGCCTCATCAAGAATGGGCCGGAGGTGACGACCGAAGAAAGATTTGTCAGACATATCGAGAGTCACTTGTCAGGCAACCAAATTCCTGTCTGCAAAATATGTGGCAAAACTATCTTGGAAATAGACGGTGAGGCCGGAGTGCGAATAAAGGAGGCCGCCGATGAAAAAGCCGAATGAAGTGGCACAGAAGGAAATGCTGGACTATCTTGGGCGCTGGAAACATTGTTCCCAGGCTGACCAATGTCCACCCGAGGAAATGAAGAAGTGCATCGAGGCTGAGGATGCCATCCGCCGCCTCATCGAGAAGGTGGGGGAGTGGCAGAAAAGGGCAGAGAAAATAACAAGCTATGAACACCTACGTTCTGTGGGTCAGGTCGGACAATCCAATGAGCTATATGAATTCGTAATGGATATCCGCGACTTCGACTTCGGCAAGGAGGAAACATGATTTACTTGATTGGCTTCGGCCTGGTCTTCGTCGGTTTTGTATTCGGCTTTATTCTTGCCGGTGTCCTGGCCGCGTCCGGCAGGGCGAGCAGGATGGAGGAGGAGCCTTTCCGGCCAGAGCTTCTAACAGTGGATCGCCTACGCAAATGGCCGGATTCGGACAACGAATGGAAATCCGCCCGCGATGCCTATCAGGGCAAGGCGGATGGAGAAGGAGAGAATTTTCGATGAACGGAAAAATTGAAAGATTATGCCAAGTCTGTAAAAACGCTTTTTTCGTTCATCCATCTACCCTGAAATACAATAAGGCGTTTTATTGTTCGCAGAAATGCTCCGGCCTTGCACACCGCGGAGAAAATAATTCAAAATGGAAACAAAAAATAGAGCATAGATGTCAGCGATGCGGCAAGGCTTATTATACAAAACCATATCTGGATTCTATTACAAAATATTGCTCTCAGCTATGCCTAAATCGAGCGAATGGAGATAAGGTTCGAGGCAAGCCAAACACAGAAGAACAAAAAAGAAAAATATCTCTCGCAAAAAAAGGAAAACTCCGACCAGAAATAACCGGCGATAAACATCCGCGCTGGATGGGGGGGCATTCAAAAACCATGCGATATACCGGTATATTTTTGCGCCAGATCAGGCACGACATTCGGATACGCGATAACCATCGGTGTCAGATTTGTGCGGGTCAAAATGGAACCCATTCCTTGCCGGTTCATCATATTGATTATGATTTCAAAAATGATGATCCAAAAAATCTAATATCTCTTTGTTCATCATGCCACATGAAAACAAATATCAATCGGGAATATTGGCAAAAACATTTGCCTAATTTAATTCAAGGAGGTCTAAATGTGTGATCTGAAGGCCATCGAGATCATTCTGACATTCTCGATCGGCGGTGTCACATTGCGCGGCCTGATTGCGCTTGTGAAAGGGTGGCTGAATCTGGCGGGCATTACGGCCCTGGCGCTTTCGGCCGTATTGTGTGCGGTGGCTTCGGCAGCTTATTTGATGATCGTTCATCAATTCAGCTGGACTTGTCTTCTGGTCATCGCGACAAGCGTTTTTTCCGGCGCACAGATTACTTATCAAGCCACGAAGTGACAATGCGCGAGGGGGGCGGGCGGTAAGGAGAGGCTGCTCGCTCCCCGCAAGGAGAGGAAGGAGAGGATGTGAGCGAACTTACGGCGGGCAGTCTGCGCGAGCTGCGGCTCCAGGCCGGGCTGACGCAGGTGGAGCTCGCCAAGCGGAGCGGGATCAGCAACGTCACCATCTGGCTCATCGAGAAAGGAAAATCTAAGCCCAGGGAGCTGACTTGGCGGAGTTTGCTGAGCGCACTTTCCCTGGCTCTGGATGAGAAGGAACGGGCACGGGGGGCGATACATATTGAGCCCGCGGTGATCAGCGAAGCCCCGGCTCCGATTTTCCATGGCGAGGTCCTGACCCGCGATGAATTTTTCGCCAAGCTCAAGCCGAAGATGAGCCAGGCGCTGGGCCTGTTTTTCAACGAGCCCCTCATCTCCACACTCATTGACAACGCCGAGTTTTTCTCGCGGACGAAGTTCTATCCGGGCGACTTCTCCACGGCTGTCATGGTTTTGGGAGAATTGCTCCGAGCGCAGAAGCGGCTGATGTCGCCGGGCATGGCGGAGGAGGATGAGAAAGACGGGGGAGGACTCAGGAAGCGGCGGCGGGTGCTGCGTGGTATGTACGGGAAAAAATGACTGAAACTCGAAACCGATTCTATAAAGCCCGATGCCGCGCCAGGGCATTGCTCATAAACTGCGGTTATCGGGTCCAGGTTTTTTCGGACGGCCCGTTTGATCTTGAAGCATCGCGGGAATTCGAGCTTCTGAAAATAAAAATCTATCTGGATATGGTCACGAAAATAGACCGGGAAACGCTCACCAAGATTGCCTTCCCGGCGTTTTGCCAAAAAGAGATTTGGCTTAAAAAAAAGGGCGTCCCGAACTTCGATATCATAAAAATTCCAAACCCTGTCAATAGGAAATCTTTCCCCATTTAGCGGTCACGGCTCTTGGGTAGAGGGTGGTCACAGCTTGTGGCCAACTAATTAAACCCCCAAAAAACCAAGGTTTATAATTATTTTATGGCCAAAGGACTACGAAGTAAAGCAGAGGTCCGGGCTTATCGTCGTGAATATCGCCAAAGAGCACATGTCAAAGAAGCCACAAAAAAAAGATCACGAGTTCGGTTGCTAAGGGATTATGGCCTAACTGAGCAAGCCTTTGCTGATCTTCTTTATGAACAAGATTATCGGTGCGCCCTTTGTAAAAGTCCAGAATGGGGATCTCGCGGTCCACACATTGATCACGATCATATTTCCAATAAGGTCAGGGGGCTATTGTGTACTTGCTGCAATTTGGCGCTGGGCATGCTCGGGGATGATGCCGATAGTATCTGGAGAGTTTGGCAATATCTGAGAAAAAGTGAACAGGGAGCCATGTGACCAACGCCGAGTACCGCGTCCTCTTTTTCCAAAAACTCACTCAGCTCATCGCCCGAGCTTTGTCCGGCGGGATCCGGCTCATGCCCTACTGGATCGAAAGGTCAGCCGAACAGCAATTCACGCTTTACCAGCAAGGCAGGACAGAGCCCGGCAAGGTCGTAACGAACTGCGACGGCTACAAAAAAATCTCCCCTCACCAGCGTTGGCGGGCCGCTGATCTGGTTATTGTCGGAGAGGACGGCGGGCTGATTTGGGACGCTTCCGCCCGGTACGAGCTTCTCGGCCAGATGTGGAAAGACCTGGGCGGGAAACACGGGGGAGACTTCAAGGGCCTATGCGACATGAATCACTTCGAGCTTTAGAAAGATGGACCCGGCAATTACGATCGCCCTAAATATGCTTTATGAGGCTTTCAAGCTTATGCATAAAGACGATATCGAGAAATTCGAGAAGGAATGGAAGGATGACAAACAGGCGTTTCTCGCGGCTCTGGAAAAGCATGACGCTGATACTCTTAGCCGTCTTATTTCTAAGTACAGCGGCCTGCTTTAAACGGCCCGCGGTGGTTTACGTGGCGATCGATACGAATATCAAGCGGGTCATCCAGGAGCGAGATTTCGATTCACTCCTCACTCTATATTTTGAATCCCTGGGCAAGGCGCGGCTGTTGGAACTCAAACTCAGGGACTGCGAGAAGAAATGACCGAAGAAACAAAATCTTTCCTCTGTCCCAAATGTGGGTCGGATAAGGTCACTCGGGCGGGTAAGAAAAGAGGCCGGCAGATAATCCACTGCAAGACCTGTGCCCGCGATTCAATCGTCGTTGATGGAGGGGGGGGGCCCACCGTATCCACCGCCC
>Ga0315275_10000241_pt1 | contig 44938 bp, 50 predicted proteins | sample YL17G03_0_MG_FD_205557 | JGI IMG/M metagenome (GOLD analysis project Ga0315275, IMG submission 205557) | Sediment microbial communities from Yellowstone Lake, YNP, Wyoming, USA - YL17G03_0 | ecosystem: Environmental > Aquatic > Freshwater > Lake > Sediment | place: USA: Wyoming | collected... | reverse complement strand
ATACGTCTTCAGGATGAATATCCTGGACATATTTTGATGTTCCAGTAACATAGGCAAGATAGCCGCCGGTGCTGTGCTGGCATCCTTTTGGTTTTCCGGTTGTGCCGCTTGTATACATCAGAAACAGAGGGGCTTCAGCGGGCATTTGAACTGGATCTATTCTTTTTCCATAATACTTTGTTAACAGGTCGTTTACAAAAAAATCGCGTCCTTCAACCATCGGAGTCTGTGCAGAATATTTACCGGGATAACGTTGCCATACAAGGACTTTATCAACAACCTGCCCTCCCTTCTTTGCCTCTTCAACAGCGATATCAGCTTTTTCCTTATGATTAAGAAGTGCTCCACCTCTGTAATAAGAATCCATTGTAATTAATACCCTGCTCCCAGAGTCAACTATCCTGTCGGCAGCAGCCTTGCCGCTGAATCCTCCAAATACTTGCGAATGAATTACACCCAGTCTTGCACATGCAAGCATGGTAATTGGAAGTTCGGCAGTCATAGGCAAGTGAAGTGTCACTCTGTCTCCGGCTTTCAAACCGGCAAAGTCTTGCAAAAGTGCTGCGAATTCGTTAACACGAACAAACAATTCCTGGTATGTTACATGTTCTGTTTTTTCATTTTCAAGTTCGGGTACGAAATGAATAGCTGTTTTATTCCTGTCTTTTGCAAGATGCCTGTCAATGCAATTATAACTGGCATTTATTTTCCCGCCAACAAACCACTTCCAGCAAGGAGCATCACTTGTATCAAGGATTGTGTGCCAGTATTCATACCAGTCAAGAAGGTCTGCATATTCCTTGAAGCAGTTTGGGACCTTATCAAGACTGAAACGGTCAAAGACGGTCTCATCCGTCATGTTTGCCTGGGCGATAAACTTTGCTGAAGGATAATAATATTCTTCTTCCTTCCAGTGAACAGATATCTCCATTTCTGATGTTTCTGTAACGTCTCTTGTCGCCATGCATCACCTATTTAACATTATTAATCATGTTAGTGATTTATTTAAAAATTCTGGTCGATAATATTCGATCTGTTTGAACAAAAAAAAGGTGAACACATTAGCAATTTTATAACAAGGATTATCTATCCGGATTTTTCAATATAGGATCGATGCTGAAAAAATTTAAAGGGTGCCTGCTTGGTGCAGCAATCGGAGATGCGCTTGGTATGCCAAACGAAAGCACTGCCCCAAAACTTAACAAGATGAAATATGGTTACCGGCGCCCTTATAAAGGCCATCCAAATGAAGATCTGAAGCCCGGGCAATATACTGATGATACCCAGCTGATGATTCTGGTAGCCACACTTATCGCTGATGGAAAATACAATGAAGAACGGTATTCTTCTGCACTCCATGAGATCTACGATAAGGGAAATCTCCGTTTTCCGGACGGAACGGTTTCAGCGGTATGCGAGGAAAATGTTAAAAAAAATATTCCCCGGAAAGGAGTCAAATCAACAACTTCAGGATGCCTTCCGATTGCGATCCCGTTCGGGTTGACGTTTCCCGATATCAATGAGGGTAGCGAACGGGCGGTGCGTGCCTGCAATGTAACTCATACCCATCCGGCAGCGCATGCTGCAGTATCAACGTTTGCGTCTCTTATCTATCATACGCTCCATGACACACCCGACCCCATTCAAAAAGCGCTTGAGAAGGCACAGGATGAAGATGAGGTACTTGGCGGAAAAATAAGAAACGCACTTGTTCTGGAAAAAGATGGTATGGATATCGAAACTGCAGTATTGAAAATTGGAAATGATGTGTCCGTCTTCCAGACGCTCCCCATCGCCATTTTCCTTATCCGAAGATATTTTCATCCATCCGATCTTCTCACCGTAGCCGCACATGCAGGTGGAAATACTGATACCATCGGTCTTATCTGTGGTGCATATCTTGGTGCCGCCCAGGGAATCGATGCGCTACCCTCAGATTTACTGGATGGACTCGAAGATCGCCAGCGGATTGAATTGCTTGGGCAACGGTTATATTCACTTTATCAGCATAAACTCGGGCAAATGTAAATTTTTTATAATTGATGAGATCATGCCAATCCCCGAAAAATGAGCAGAATGCGTGATGATGTATAATCCCAGACTCCTGTCAAATGAGAAACGGTTTTTTATATTTTTTTCCATTTCTGCATTTTATGCTATTTTTAAAAACAGACGGGCTTAAAAACCATTAAATTTTTATAACCGGATATTCTTTTATGAAAATTGCGATTATCGGGGCTTCCGGTTATGCCGGTGGCGAGCTGATTCGCCTCCTCGTTCACCACTCAACCGCAGAGGTCACCTGTGCCACGTCCCGAAAACTAGCAGGAACGTCTCTTGATCAGGCACATCCCCACCTTAAGGGTTTTACTGATCTCAAATTTGAAAACCCTGATACCGAATCTATTGATGCAGATGTTGCATTCCTTGCAGTTCCCCATACTGCTGCAATGATTCATGCAGGAAAACTCTTGTCGAGAGGAATAAAGGTTGTAGATCTCAGCGCCGATTACCGGCTTCCCAAAGAGATTTATGAGAAAGTGTACGGGGTCACACATTCTGATTATTTCGTGGCGCCCTACGGTATACCGGAACTTCATCGGAAGGAGTGCATTAATGTCGAGTTCGTTTCAAACCCCGGATGTTTCCCAACCGGGGCAACCCTGGCAGCAGCACCCCTGGCAAAATATGCTCATACGATAATATTTGACTCAAAGACCGGGGTGAGCGGTGCCGGTGACAACCCCTCTGCGACCACGCACTATCCCAATGTAGGGGATAATATCGGACCCTACAAGTGGACATCACATCGCCATCTCGCTGAAATGAAACAGGAGCTTTCCCGGCTCGGTTCAAGAGCGAAATGTTATTTCACTCCGCATCTCGTGCCGGTCAACCGCGGCATTCTTACCACCGCCCATATCCTTCTCAATGAGCCCATGCAGCAGAAAGATGTTGAGAAAATCTACCATGATTTCTATAAAAATGAGTATTTTATCCGGTACCAGAAGCCTTCACTTGCTGCGGTCCGCGGTAGCAATTTCTGTGATATCATGGTCGAGAGCGAAGGATTGCGTGTCGTGGCGGTTTCTGCGATCGACAATCTTGTCAAGGGGGCCAGTGGCCAGGCAATTCAGAATATGAACCTTATGTGTGGTTTTAAGGAACAGGACGGACTGGTCGGAGCAGGTATGCTGCCGTAGGTGTTAAACAATGCTGGTTAAAAACGCAATGACAAAAGATCCCATCGTATGCACTACTGAAACATCCCTCCGTGAGGCAGTAGGCCTGATGAGGAAGCATCATATTGGCGGGCTTCCTGTTATGGAAGGTACTGAACTCGTTGGCATGCTTACAGAATCGGATCTCATATCACTCCTTCAAACCGAAAGGATCTCTGATGACCTCTGGTTGCCATCCCCCTTTGAGATTATTGAGATCCCTATTCGGGAATATATCAACTGGGAAAAGACAAAGCATGCACTTCGTAACATCGGGGATATGAAGGCAAAAAAGGTAATGACTCACAGGGTAATCACCGCAACCGAGGATATGGATATCGAATCAGCTGCCGCGCTGATGCTCAAAGAAGGTATTGCGCGTTTGCCGGTGGTGCGGAAGAAAAAACTGGTCGGGATTCTGACGAGAGCGGATATTATCAATGCAATCGGATCATCACACTCCGTTAAAGAGGGAGCTGATACCTAAAATGACCTTTCGGAGTATCTGTGCAGTCAGGGGTGTCAAGGCCTTCGGGATGAAGGAAGGGAAGTTCGGCCTGGCACTCATCAGCGCAAGCGGAACGGCAGCAGGTGTATTTACCGAAAATCTTGTTAAAGCAGCCCCTATCGAACTGATGCGCAAACAGATTAAAAAAGGGACCATGGAAGCAGTCATTGCAAACAGCGGGTGTGCCAATGCATATACCGGAAAGAGAGGATATGCAGATGCCGTTGCGATGACGGAGTATGCCGGTTCTTCCCTGAATGTTGAACCGGATCTGGTAGGTGTTGCCAGTACTGGCGTTATCGGACGATATCTCGATCTCCCGCTCATTCAACGCCAGTGTGAGGAAATAGCACCAAAGATCGATCGAACCCCGGAAGCTGAAACTCTCACAGCACAGGCAATTATGACGACCGATACGTTTCCTAAACACGCACTCGTACAAAAGGAAACGTTCACCGTTGGGGGAATAACCAAGGGAAGCGGTATGATAGCGCCGAACATGGGAACAATGCTTGCATTTATCTATACTGATGCGGATATGGGAGCAAAACCCCTGTTTACAGCACTCAGACAGGCTACCAGACGGACATTCAACCGTGTTGTTGTTGACGGGGATATGAGCACGAACGATATCGCGCTTTGCACAGCAACGGGAGAAGCAGGAAAGGTAAACCCGGCGGAGTTCTATCCTGCTCTTGAGGAGTGCTGCCGTTCACTTGCCCGGCAGATCGCAGCAGATGGTGAAGGTGCGACAAAATTAATTGAGGTTACGGTTAAAGGGGCACAAAAGGAAGAAGCGGCTGCAAAAGTCGCCCGCACAATTATCGAATCCCCGCTGGTAAAAACTGCTGTGTATGGAGAAGATCCAAACTGGGGAAGAGTTATTGCAGCTGCCGGGCGTGCTGGTATTGATTTCGATCCAAATGCGGTCTCCCTCTGGATAAGTGACGAAAATTCGAAGTATCCCCTTGTCAGTTCCGGGGCGATAATCGCAGATCTGAAGAAGGCAAAAGAGGCAATGCATGGTAAGAAAGTGATCTTTATCCTCGATCTTGGTGCCGGTAAAGAAGAAGCAACGGCCTGGGGGTGCGATCTTACAGAACGCTATGTCGAGATCAACGGGAGGTACACCACATGATGAAACGCGAAGATGTCCTGATGGAAGCTCTTCCCTATATCCAGCAGTTCCATGGGAAGACCATCGTAATCAAGCTTGGAGGACACGCAATGGTCGATCCGGTTGTCCTTGAAAATGCAATCCGTGATGCAGTTCTTCTGCATTACGTAGGAATTCGCGTTGTTCTGGTGCATGGAGGAGGGCCGGAGATCAGCGAGAAGATGAAGGCGATGGGTAAGGAGTCTGTCTTTGTCTGTGGCCTGAGGGTCACGGACCAGGAAACACTCGAGATTGCCCAGATGGTCCTTGTCGGAAAGATCAACAAAGGAATCGTTTCCCTGATTGCAAAATGTGGTGCACGGGGGGTTGGTCTTTCCGGGAGTGACGGGAACCTGATCATCGCGAAGAAAATGGATCTCCAGAGAGTCGACGTCGGCGGTATCCAGAAAGAAGTCGATCTTGGCCATGTGGGGGAGATTGAATGGATCGATCCCTCGATCTTAAACACGCTCCTCGAAAAAAATTACATTCCTGTAATATCTCCTATCGCAATCGATCGGTCCGGTAGCAGCTTGAACATCAATGCAGATACGGCAGCAGGGGATATTGCGGTTGCACTCAAGGCCTACAAACTCATCAATATGACAGATGTGGATGGAGTAATGGACAAAGAGCGGACCAGGGTATTCCGGAAACTTACTGTAGATGAGGCCAACGAACTGCAGAGATCCGGGGCAATTGGTGAGGGTATGATCCCGAAAGTGAATTCCGTGATCAAAGCTGTGGAAAATAATGTCTGTTATGCACACATCATTAACGGGAATGTGGAACACAATCTGATCCTTGAACTCTTTACCCGTGATGGGGTAGGGACAATGATCTCCCGCAAATAATTTTTCGTATTTACCCAGTAGGCATTTTATTAAACGAGTAATCTACAAAAATGTACAGGAGATCCCGGGATGGATAAAACAATAAAAATTGCCGTTGCCATACTTGTCGTGGTGATTCTTGGGGGGGCAATCTTATTTGCCAGTCCGCTCATGAAACCAGCACCCTCAACATCAGGAAATGAGGTTTCAGACGCCGGCAAAGTCACGGTTTATTTCTTTTATGGTGAAGAATGCCCTCATTGCCATGCCGTGATGCCGTTCATCCAGAATCTTTCCGATAAATATCCTGAAGTGGATCTTCAGATGCTTGAAACCTGGCATAATGAGACGAATCTGGCCCTTTCAAACTCGTTAAACGAGAAACTTGGCATCCAGAATCTCGGCGTCCCGGAAGTAATCGTAGTCGGTAATAACACTCCTCTCATCGGAGATCGTGATATTCCTGCGCAACTGGAAGGGGTCATTCTCGAACAAATTAAAAAAAAATAATCCCTGATACCCCAGTTACAGGGAATTCTTCCCTGCCATCGAATCATACCCTTCCCAATTCGACGATTACTGCATACTATTTCTATGGTGACGGGTGCAGTCACTGTGAACTGGTCAAACCTGTTATTGCCGGACTTGGGGAGAAATACCCGGAACTAAATGTCATATCGCTGGAAGTCTACCATAGTGTTGAGAACCAGGAAAAATTTCTGGCCATGAGCCGCCAGTATGGCATTGAAAATTCAGGTATCCCCGCTATCTTTATCGGTTCGAATGCACTGGTCGGCGATGTCAACATAAAAACTCATTTTGAAGAAAAAATTCTTGAAGAAAAGCAAAAGTATCTAGTGTGCAATACCACCTCATCCAATGCTACGCCTGCCCTCTCGGGTGATTGCCCCCCCGCTATCAGCGCCCTGCCCTTTCAACTCGTGATCGTTTCTGCCTTGATTGACAGTATAAATCCGTGTGGGTTATCTGTCCTGATATTTCTTCTAATATCTATATCTGCCATTGCAAACACGAGGCGTATCCTTCTTATCGGCGGCACTTATATTGCGGCAATGTTTATATTTCATCTTTTTACCGGTATTGGATTGTTCTCGTTTATCTCCTTATCAGGATTTTCAAAGGGTCTTTCCCTTCTTGGTGCTGCCATTGCCGTTGTCCTTGGGATTATCACCCTCGCGGACGCGATAAGGAATCGTGAAGCATTCCTGCTGTCTATACCGGAATCAAAAAAAAGTGTTATCGGGCACTATGTAAGGGCAGCTTCCTTTCCTGCCGCATTTGTACTGGGTATTTTGTCCGGATTATTCGGTTTTTCCTGCACCGGGGGAATTTATATTACTATCCTCGGTCTTATGGGCAGGGAATTTTCCCTTATGACCGGCCTGCCGTACCTGATCCTGTATAATATCGTGTTTGTGATACCACTGGTCCTGGTCCTCATGCTCGCCGCATATGGGATACCTATGGAACATGCAAATATCCTGAAGACCAAATACCGTCGTATCTTACGGATAATTGTCGGGATCGCAATGATTGCCCTGGGGATTATCATATTTTCCGGTTGGGTCGGGTAATCAGCAAAAGGTTCGTCAGGGAAGATTTCCCTCACCGGAACAGTCCCTTTGTCGGTCCTCGCTCATGGTAATGAGAATATCAAAAATTTTCTGAACTGCCACCGGATCAATTTTACATTCCACCGCCTGATTGAAAGCCGATTCAAGAACTTCAGCAGTCCGTTGCTCATCATGGATCGGTATTCCTGTATTTATCTTGATTTTTGCGATGTCTTTGGCATAATTCTGTCGCAGTGCGATAAGATGGATAATCTTCCTGTCTAATTTTGTAATATCAGCGCGTATCCTGTCCAGAGACATATATATACATGTCCGATATTTCACAATAAACATAATCGTTCCCGTCCCCAACACCAAAGCAGATAACAGAGAAACACCCTATTTTATCAGGTGGTCTTATGCTCGAACGAATAACACGGCGAGAAGAATTCGATCTTTTTATAGCCTGGATCGCGATCTCTTTAGCATTTGCGATTATTTTTCTCCGTGACACCGGGCGGGCAGATCCGGTTATTGCCCTGTTATTTCTCGGTATATCCCTGTTTACCGTCGGTATCGGATTTATCCTCCACGAGATGGCGCATAAATTTACCGCCATAAAATATGGTTTCTGGGCAGAATTCCGGAAAGACAATACCATGCTTGTCGTAGCGGTCGCTCTTGCCGCACTTGTGGGGGTTGTCTTTGCGGCACCGGGTGCAACAGTAATATACGATACCAATGGCCGGGGCATAAGCCGGGAACAGAATGGGAAGATCTCGGTTGCAGGACCCATAGTTAATCTCGTGCTTTGTATACCCTTTGCCGCACTGCTCGTTTATGGAGGTGGAGGTATATCCGTTACCGGTAACATCGTCACCATGATCGGAATGATCGGATTACAGGTGAATGCGATGATCGCCGCGTTCAATATGCTCCCCGTAAGTGTTCTTGACGGAAAAAAGGTACTTGCGTGGAATAAGGCGGTATTTGTGATAATAATTCTTGCCGCATTTGGTGCGCTGCTGGCCTCTTTCTATCCGAATGCGTTCTTCAATCTCTTTTAAGTATACTTTTATCAACAAAAAATCTAAAGGATATCAAGAGATAAAAGTTCTTATTTTAAGATTTTGCCCTCCCTCCAGGAATTTTAGCGTTTAATTTCTCCAGAACCCTGACAACCGTTTGCCCCTTTTCGAAGGCTTCCTTCAATGCAGTCGGGTGCTTGTTGATCCCGCCATACCGGTCCATATCATTTGCGATCACATTATCGTAGTACTCAAACCCTGTTGTGTTGAACAGTGCGGTAATCACGGGGAATGCCCCATCAAAAACATTTTCCCACCCAAGCCCAGCCGTCGAAATAAAAATACCCTTGTGACGTTTGATATGGTCATCAGAAAAGTACAGAGTCTTTAAAATAAACTTGCGGGCCCAGAGGTATTGCTGACGGTCAATAAATCCCTTAAGTTCAGCGGTGATTCCCATCGTATAGATAGGAGAAGCAACTGCGAGGCAGTCTGAAGCCAGTATTCTTTCATACAGGGTGATCGCGTCATCATTTACAATACATACACCGTTCATATGGCAGGCATTGCATCCGCGGCATGGGGAATACTGCAACGTTTTTAGTACAACTTTTTCAACAGTTGCCCCGGATGCATGTGATCCTTCCAGAAAACTATCGAGAAGAGTTTCAGTATTGCCATGCCGGTGTGGGCTTCCCGATATGCCAAGAACTTTTATTTCCATGCATCCTCATAAACCAAGGCGCTTTTTTAATTCAGCTATTGTTTTTTTGCCAAGATTTGCGGCATCTGTTTTTGCGGTTGGATGGTATTCGATTGCACCCTTTTCATCCACCCCGTTAATCATCAGGTACCTGATATCTGCGTTTTTGATGTCAATCACATGGTAAAAACATTTCACTGACGGAATTGCAGCATCAAAGACATAATCCCAGGTCTGCCCGGCTGTTGAAAGGAAGATCCCAAGCCGTTTACCTTTACGTTCCGGCGGGACAATCGGAAGCTTAAGGACATATTTCCTTGAACGGAATACCTGTGCCCGGTCCACGAGTGCCTTCACCTGCGCTGCAAGTCCCATACAGAATATTGGTGAGGTGAGGATAATGCAGTCAGCTTCAATAATCTTGTCGTGGATGATGTCCATCCCATCCCGTTGTACACACTTATTCAGCGTTTCACAGGCATTACACCCGCGGCAGGGATTGATATCCGCTTCTGTAAGGGCAATTTTTTCAATTGCAGTATCCTGATCTTCGCTCATTGCCGCAAGAACCCAGTCAAGCAGTGTTTCAGAATTGCCATGCCTGCGGGGACTTCCGGCAAAAGCGAGGACTTTGATAGGCATAGAAGTTTTCTTGTGGCTGCAATACTAAAAAAGGTTGGTTTTGATCCAGTCCGGGAAAAAAAGTACGCAGTTTTAGATTTTTTTAAAGCAAAGATACCAGTCTTTGCACTCATAGCCTTCTGTGGGTCTCTTCTCCATCTCGGCCGAAGTCTTAGGTGGCGGGACAACAACCTTATCGCCAGGCTGCCAATTGGCTGGTGTAGAGACTTTGAATGTGTCAGTGGTCTGGAGTGCTTTTACCAGGCGTATGATTTCGGGCATGAACCGCCCGTTCTGGAGCGGATAATAGATCATTGCCCGCATAATGCCTTTGTCATCGATAAAGAAGACACAACGGACAGCGGCAGTCGAACTCTGTCCAGGGTGGATCATGCCATACTTTTTTGCCACCGACATAGAGAGGTCGGCAATAATGGGGAATGGAATAGTGACTCCCATCTTCTCCTTGATAGCGTGTACCCACGCGAGGTGCGCCGAGATGCTGTCAACAGAGAGACCTATCAGCTGGACATTAAGCAACTTAAGCTCATCATAGATATGGGCAAACGCCATAAACTCCGTCGTGCAAACAGGTGTGAAATCAGCCGGGTGCGAGAACATCACCACCCATCTTCCCTTGAGACCAGAAAGCTTGATGGGCCCATGTGTAGTCTCCGCTTCAAAATCGGGCGCTGGATCCCCAAGAACGGGAAATGTGATGCAGGATTCATTATCCATGCTCGTTCACCTCCGGATAGTATTATGGCATGATTTCATCGAGCTGTGCCTTGCCGTAAACATATGCAGGCATACCGGATAACAGGAAGGTGACCCGGAGTGCCTCTTCGATCTCTGCCTTGGTGACCCCGAGGTTCTTCGCGCCGGCCAGCTGGGCGTGGACTGCATGCTGATCACGCATGGCTGCCGCGATCGCAATGGCGATAAGTTTTTTTGTCTTTCTCGACAGCTCACCATCGTCCCAGATATGCTGCTCGAATCTCATAACGAGATTGAACATCTCTGGCTCTTTGGTTGTCAACTCACGGAAAAATTTCGGCACTTTTCCGATCTTCTTTTCAAGGGTTTTTAGATCTTTTTCAGTATCCTTTTTTACCATACCTATACACTCTCCAGAATCATGGGTTCACCGCAGCAGACCAGTTCGCCGCCACCGGCTTCTTTAACAACCACAACATTTCCGCAAATATCACATCGGAAAACCTGTCCTTCTTTCGATACATTTACCATGGTATTCCCTCCGTTGATAGCAGGATTGGCCTGGAGGAAAACGCCAGCATTTCACCAGTTAGGATTTATATCCGACGGCGTTTTCCACCAGAGTTCACAAAGGCGATACGATGCTTACTGAGAAAAATAAGAAATTACTGGTTACTCTTCCCGCGTTTTGGCGGATTTTTTGCGTCCTCCGGCGTCTTAATATCCGGGCGGATATGCGTCATCGGGAAGCACTGGTATTCTTCACAGGCACAAGCCGGACATTTCCTGAGATCCTGTTCGCTCTTATCAAGAGTAAGTTCCTTTCCGCAATCAAGACAAACATATTTGCCCGGGCCGACTTTTTGTCCCGCATTGTACGTCTTCTGTTCGGTCAAACGATTCACCAAAACTTTCATGCACATCAATGATATTTATGAGTTGCGTTCGTGCAACGGAAAACAAAATTAACGACCGGTATCGTCATTTGCAAAGCTATATTGGGTTCATTTTTTAAGGTGTATTATGGCCGGGAAGATTATCGGAGTTCTTGGCAGCCCACTCACCGAGGGAAATACTGCGCTGTTACTGGATCGGGCATTAAAGGGAGCTGAAGATGCCGGGTGTACCGTGGAAAAAATTGTTGTAGTCAATCTCGATTTCCAGGCATGTCAGGAAATGATGTTCTGCAAGGAACATGAAACCTGTATTCTGGATGACGATATGCAGGCGATGTACCCTAAACTCAGGGAAATGGACGGTCTTATTGTCGCCACGCCGGTTATGACCATGGGGATTCCAGGAAAACTCAAATCTTTTATCGATCGGTTCCAGGTTTTTTTCATGGCAAAATACGTGCGGAAAAAACCTATCGTATCAAACGAAAAAAAACAAGAGCGAAGGGGACTTTTCATCTGTATCTCCGGTATGAAAATACCCGAAGTGTTTGTCGGTGCGAAGTTGACGATAAAGGCTTTTTTTGATATCATCGACTGCCAATATTCTGATGAGTTGCTTATCAATGACATGGATACTATCCGGGATCTCCATGAACGGCCAGACCTTTTAGAAGCAGCATATTTAAAGGGATTCGCATTGGGGAAGAGCATTCAGTAAATTAGCAGAAAACAACAACCAGAAACTCATCGCACAAAGTCTGATTTCTCTTCCAAAGTGAGAATGGGAAACGATTAAACCAGAGTGAAGGTTGAGATAATCTTTAGAGCAATCCCTTCTCCCGCATACTGAGATACCCGTTTTTCGAAACAATAATATGGTCAATAAGCTGGATGCCGACAAGCGAGCCTGCATCTCTGAGTTGGTTGGTGATAGCAATATCCTGGCTGCTCGGCTCCAGAGAGCCTGAAGGGTGATTGTGGACACAGATGATGGAGGCAGCCCGGTCGGTTATCGCATCTGCAAATACTTCACGTGGATGGACAAGGCTATGGTTGAGCAGACCGACGGTTATCACCCGGTTGCCGAGAATCTCCCCGGCACCATTCAGCGTGAGACAGATGAAATGTTCCTGTCGTTTTTCCTTAAGATGGGCAACAAGCGGAAGAATATCTTCAGGTCTTGTCACTTTGATATCAGTTCCAGCCGGTTTGAAATAGCGCCTGCCCAGCTCGAAGCAGGCAATGATCTGGGAGGCTTTGGTCGGGCCAATACCTTCAACCTCCTGTAAGTCCTTGTATCGCAGATTATGCCTGTGCTGTTGTATGAGTCCCCCGATCTCTTTTGATATTTCACGAACATCTTTATTCCTTGTCCCTCTGCCGATAATTGCCTCAATCAATTCATTATCGGAAAGAACAGATGCGCCCTTGCAGGCAATTTTTTCACGTGGTCTGTCCCTGACAGGTACTTCTTTCATTTTTTTCATGAGTGACATCCTTAAAATAAAAAAATGAAGTAAATAAGTAATTCTTGTTTGAAGTCAGCGGTTCGTGTTGATCAACAAAAACCTTTCTTTTTTATTCCGGCTAATCTGCAGAATTCCGGGATATATTTTAAAAATCTGAAAATCGTCCGTGCACCATGAAGAATCTTTAAATTGAAATCTCTCCATAATTTTCCGTATGACCACACATGAGAATGCGATGGAAGCGTTTGCCGGCGAATCTCAGGCAAACCGGAAGTATCAGGCTTTTTCTGAAAAGGCTGCTGCCGAAGGATTCAACAACATTGCAACACTCTATAAGGCAGCTTCTGATGCTGAAGCGATTCACGCGAAAAAATTGCTTAAAGTTTTGGGGGCGATCGAAGCAACAGAAAAGAATCTCGAAGCGAGCATTGCCGGAGAAACTCACGAATTCACAAAGATGTACCCTGATTTCGTGAAGATTGCAGAGGGTGAGAGCAAGAGTGATGCCGTACTGGCGTTTACCTATGCAATGAAAGCCGAGGAGGTCCATGCAAACCTCTATAAAAAAGCACTCCTCGCGTTAAAGTCCGGAAAGGATATGGGACGCGAAAAAATTTTCCTTTGCCCTGTTTGCGGCAATATCGAGATTGCCAAACCTCCCGAGAAATGTCCGATTTGCGGTGTCTTCGGAAAACAGTTCCGCGAAATTACCCTGTAACTCTAAAAATTTTTCTTTCTCTGTCTGTTATCTTCTCAATCCCATTTTGTTCCCATAGTTTTCCGACGATGAAGCCAGACCATGACAAGGATGATGGCAATAAGTGTTGCCCAGGACGCAGAATAGATAACAATGATAGGATAATTCAGTATTATCTGAGGAGGAACGGGTGGAGAAGGGGTGTCAACACTCTCGAACTCGATAGCAACTTTGGCGGGGAAACGTTCTTTACCGTCAAAATATCTGATGAACACCGTTGCATTACCAGATGGTATAACCCCCTTGAGGGGAGCATTGTTCCTGTTTGGGAAGGAGATGGATCGGGTTATCCTGCCAGTTTCATCAGCAATCTCGATATACCAGGCATCCGGATATGAACCCGGGTAGAAATCGCGGGCTTTAACAGCGAGTGTTGAACCCGGGGGCAGGGTAACATTCCACGTTCCTGTCTCGGTCAGATTCTTCAGGGAAAGAATCCTGAACGTCGGTTCGTGCGCACCAATAACAACCGAACCCGATGGTACGGCGCAGAATGACAAAGGTTCGGACTGAATTAAAATATCCTCTGACCCTGCGCCTGGCTCCTGGGAGCAGCCGAACCTGTCATCCATTACCTGGCCATAGGTCAAAGCAACATCGTAGATCCTGATCTCATCAAGCCTGCCCCGAAAATACAGTGGACAATTCCTGTCTGTCTGATTATAGACTCCGGCGTCTGCACCCAGCAGAACATAATTGTTGTATTGGTACTGGATGGCCCCCGTCACATTCATCTGGTTTCTGAGCGTGCCATCAAGATACATCTTCATTGACTTTCCATCATAGGTTCCGGTTATGTGATGCCACTCGTTGAGCGAGATGCTTTCATGCTGGATGGGAATTGATACCTCTCCGGTGTCTTCAAGATATAGGGTCCACCAGAGATCCTGGCCATCATCAAACCCTAACCGGTATCCTCCATCCTCATATGTTGAAATTAAGACCTGTGGTTCAAACGAATTTGTAAAGAACCATCCCGATACAGTAATCCCCTCCGGCGGGTGATTCCGGGAACTGAAGGGTATTTCAATATAACTATCGGACCCGTTAAAGAATACGGATCGTCCACAGACCCCGCTTTCAGCCCGCGATACATCATGTAATGTTCCCGTATTGCCATTACCGGACGCATCGATGGCGTAAATACCTCCTCCTTCATTGAAGTTGAAATAGAGCGACGGCTCCGGGGTGGAGTAAATATTTTCCGCAGAGGCACATGTCCCGCCTATAAAGCAAAGGAGTGCAAGACAAAAAAGAATGTATTTTATCCGACTCCCCGATTCAGGCATGATGATCATACTATCCTATAAAATGTGTATAGGGGCTTGTTCAAAAAGAACGTTGCTATGGTAAATTCTGTTAGTTTTTCTCGGTGTCAATATATTTATAAGAAGCCAGACCATCTTCGAATTGATGAAAAAAGTCACCGTCTATTCAACAAAAAACTGCCCCTATTGCAGGATGGTAAAGGCGTTCCTCGATAAACACGGGGTACCCTACGATGGGATTGATGTAGGTGAAGATCCCAACGCTGCAAAAAAAATGATAGAACTCTCCGGTCAACGTGGCGTTCCGGTTATTATTGTCGATGATGAAGTTATTATCGGATTTGATTCGCAGAGGCTGAATGACCTGTTTGGCGAAACAATATCCGGAGAAATTTATGACGTTCTGATTGTTGGAGCCGGTCCTGCGGGATTAACGGCTGGTGTATACTGCGCGAGAAAAATGTTGAATACGATTATTATCAGCGAAAACATTGGCGGACAGGCACTGGAATCGTGGGCGATAGAAAATTACATGGGTTACCGTATGATAACCGGTGAGGATCTGATGAAAAAATTCGAAGAACAGGTTCGTACTCTTAAAATGAGGCTTGAACTTGATCGGGTTACCAGCATCTCAAAAGAAGACGATATTTTTACTCTCACTACTATTTCGGAAAATACATACAAGTCAAAAACCCTGATACTCGCTCAGGGGAACCGGCCGAAAAAACTTGGAGTGGCCAATGAGGAACAGTTCCTCGGCCGCGGCCTTTCTATCTGTTCAACATGTGATGGCCCCTTGTTTAAGGGAAAGCGGGTGGCCGTAGCTGGTGGCGGCAATTCTGCGATCCAGACAGCTGTAGAGATGAGCGACATCACTCCCTCGGTGAGCCTGATTGTTCGAAGCACAATCCGGGCGGATCCGATATACCTGAAGATGCTCGAATCAAAAAAGAATATCACCCTGTATTTAAACACACAGATAACCGCTCTTCACGGGGATAAGTTCCTTTCTGCAATCACAACGAAAAATGCTGATGGGGAAGAGAAGAAGATCGAATTGGACGGGGTTTTCGTTGAGATCGGATGGTTGCCTAATACCGATATCCTCGACGGCTTCGTAGCACTCAATGAAAAAAAAGAGATCATTGTTGATATAAACTGCCACACAACTGTGGCGGGGGTTTTTGCAGCTGGGGATGTTACATCAGTAAAAAGCAAACAGATTATTATTGCTGCCGGTGATGGGGCAAAGGCCGCACTTGAAGTGCATGAATATCTGATGAAGTCTGTATAACGATCATACAATTTACATTATTTGCCTGCTTTATAGTAAAAAAAGGCAAAATATTCCCCGACAAAAAAATCCTAAATTCTCTTCTCTCTCCCTCTTAATTGCTCAACGAAATGGTTCTCTTTTTCCTGTCTTTTTCCTTGTATCCTTCGAGGAGTAACGTTGTAATATTCTTGACAGGTTTATCTGTATGCCCCGCAATATGGAACTCACAAAACGGGCAGGACGAGACTACAATATCTGCCCCGGTCTTCTCTATCTCCCCGCCCCTTCGCTTCCCCAATGCTGCCGCTTCTTCGGGCATCCCGGATTTTACACCTCCTCCGGAACCGCAGCAGATGGATGGCATCTCGACCAGATCAACAACCTGCCGGATGAGCTCGCGGGGTTGGTCGCGGATACCCTGTCCTCTCAGCAAGTGGCAGGGATCGTGATAGGTTGCCCTGACCGGCAAGCGTGCCGGAGGCTCAATCCCGAATTTTGTAAGTACTTCATTGATATCCATCACCACAAAGGGTGTCTTGTAATCATTTTTCAGCGTGGAGCCGCAACCGGCGCACATAGTCATGACCGTATCGATGTTACGGAACCGAAACGCATCGATGTTGCGTTTTTTGAGCGTGTCGAGGAAGGCAAGCTGTCCGGTACGGATAAGCGGCGAACCACAGCAGACCTGTTCTTTGGGAATGATGACCCGGATACCGTTGCGTCTCAACACTTCGATCGCATCCAGCGCTGTCTGGGGCAGACGCATGTTATACATACATCCGACGAAGAAACCAACCGTTGCCTTCACCGGACCTGTTGGTTCGATCACTTCCGCGTTCACGAGTTCCAAAAAGGTCGGTTCGGTCCGTATCACGGAACGCCCCGTCTCTTTCACAAGCGCTGCCACTTCCTGGTGCCGTGGTAGCGTGAGCCCTTTTTTGTTGGCAAGAGCCCGGAGCTTCTCTATTGCCTTGCCCGGAATTTCGATCTCCTTTGGGCAGACCTTCCAGCAGGCCTGGCAACTGGTGCACGTAAAGAGACCCTCCTGCACGGCAGCGGTGATGCGGTCATCGATGTTTCGCGGGTCGAGCGCGAGGCGCATTTCCTGACGCATAGCGGTAGGCCCCAGAAACTTCGTGACATCCATTGCCGGGCAGACCGATACGCAGCTGAGGCACTCGATACAAGCCCTGAGTGGTTTAATTGCATCGATATCGGTTTTTGTTGGCATTTTTAAGGTATCTGAAGGTTTCAGGGACGCGATTGTATCCAGAGTGGGCACAAGATCCACAACTAGATCTTTTTTCACGGACAGGTTCAGGGGCTCGATGATCATATTGTCCCGTGCTTCTTCCATGCAGGCAAGCACAGGTTCGCCATTTACCCCTACGGCACAGCTCCCGCATTGCCCGGACCCGCAGCTGTACCTATATGCAAGTGTCGGATCCAGTTGGTCGTGGATGGCATGGAGAACGTGCAGAACACGGGCACCTTCGTTTACGTTCACAGTATATATTTCGAAATGCGGCTCCGCGTCTTCATCCGGATCATAGCGGTAAACTTTTACGGTTATTTCCTTCATGACATCCCCCTGTTTCTCTCAATTCCTTCTCTGGTTGGGGAGATGAACGTATGACAGTATGGAGAATGCCGGGCGTCATACGTCTGGGGAACATCAGTCCGCACATGTGCGCCCCGGGACTCTTTCCTGATCAGCGCACTCCGACAGATAAGGGAAGCTGTCAGACACATGTTCCTGACGATGCAGCATTCAGCAATGTTTCTGGGAGAATCTGCCCGGATACTGGCAAGCGGCAGGCAATTAATGATCTCCAGAGTCTTTGAGAGATCTGTTGCGTTCCGGAAGATACCGGCGCCCTTCCACATTGCCTGCTGGAGTTGCGTCCGGATTCGTGCCGGGCTCTCGCTTCCCTTCAGGAAAGCACCAAGAAGCGCCTGTTGTCTGTTTATTTGTTCTTTATCCACTTTTTTAACCTGTTTTTCTGATTTTCCTGCATACTCTCCGGCACGTTTGCCAAAGACCTGAGTCTCTGCAAGAGCATTCCCCCCGAGACGATTTGCCCCGTGAACACCTCCGGCGACTTCTCCGCAGGCGAACAACCCGGGGAGTGTTGTCCGGCATTCCGGAGTTATGCGGAGACCCCCCATGATATGGTGTGCCGTTGGAGCGACTTCCATGGGTTTTTCCCTGATGTCAACACCGAATTTGAGAAACTGCTCCAGCATGACCGGGAGCCGGCTCTCGATCTGCTCTCGTGGCAGGTGAGTAACATCGAGATAAACCCCATCATGCAATGTACCGCGGCCATTGAGGATCTCTGTTGCGATGGCGCGTGCGACGATATCCCGGGTGGATAGCTCCATCCGTTCAGGATCGTACTGTTTCATGAACCGTTCCCCGATACTATTAAGCAGGACACCCCCTTCACCTCGCACCGCTTCTGTTACAAGCCTTCCCCGTGCATCGTAGGGATATACTGCACCGGTCGGGTGAAACTGGACCATCTCCATATCGATCAGTTCGGCGCCAGAGCGGTAGCCAATCGCAAAACCGTCCCCGGTACCGCTCGATGAGTTTGTGGAGATATCATAAACTCTGGTCCCTCCTCCGGTAGCAAGAATCGTGCTGTCGGTCTTGAGAATGACGAGATTGCCTTTCTCGTCCAGCGCTATTGCGCCAATGATTGCTACACCGTTTTTGAGCAAGTCAATGACGGTGAATTCCTGCAGCAGGGTCACATCCGACGAATCGAGCTGCTCGACTAACGTGGTCATCATCTCGTGACCGGTCCTGTCCCCTGCATAACAGGTTCGCGGGAAGCGTTGGCCACCAAACGGGCGCTGGGCAACTTCGTTGTTATCGGTGAAATCAAACACCGCCCCCCAGGATATCAGATCCCTCATCCGGAGGGGAGCCTCCCTGACGAGAATATTCACGAGATCCGGGTCGTTGAGATATGCACCCCCTTTGAGTGTATCCTCGAAGTGAATTTCGCATGAATCCTGTTCTCTCAGGACTGCGTTGTAACCCCCTTCAGCCATCGTGGTGCATCCGCCTTTACCGACAATGGTCTTTGAAATGAGCATCGTGTCGCCATACTGCGATGCCTCAATCGCGGCCCTTACTCCCGCACCGCCGCTCCCGATCACCAGTACATGGCAATCCACAACCTCATCTGCAAGCATCTTATTATTTTGTGGATCGTATAGTTACATAAATAAATGGCACAGCCAATGTGAGAGAAAAATGAGATTTCTAATGAAATTTGGCGGGACATCAGTTGCCAATGCGCAATGTATCAGGAATGTCGTGGACATCTTAGAAAAACATCATAAAGCCGGAGACGAGCTTGCAGTGGTGGTGTCTGCACAGCGTGGCGTAACCGACCAGCTTATTGAAATCACCACCAGGCTCCCGACCGCAAAGGATGACACTGCCATCGAACCCCTTATCCAGGCATTGGGCAAAAGGCATATGACTACGCTCGAGGGGGCTGCACCCGACTTTGTAGCCGAAACAGGAGTAGTCATAGAGGACCGCCTCATCAGTCTTCAGAATATTCTCTTTGCCGTTTATAATCTGAGGGAGCTCACACCCCGATCAAAGGATTATATCATCTCATTCGGGGAGCGATTACTTGCCCCCATCATCAGTGCAGCTCTCCGCCAGCGTGGTATCCCGTCAACAGTTATTGACGGTTGCGATGCAGGTATCCTCACCACACCCCAGCATGGTGAATCCACTGCACTCTTGGAGTGTGACGCCCGGATAAAAAATCGGATAGAGCCATTGCTTGAAAAAGAAGTTCCCGTCATCATGGGTTTTATGGGCTGCACCCGGAACGGGGTTGTAACTACTCTTGGCAGAAGCGGTTCAGATTATTCTGCTTCAATAATCGGCGCTGGAATAGATGCGGATGAAATCTGGATCTGGACTGATGTGGACGGTATAATGACCTGCGATCCACGGGTAATCAACGATGCACGGGTTATGCGGTCCCTATCCTACATCGAGGTGATGGAGCTCTCATATTTCGGTGCAAAAGTGATGCACCCGCGTTCGATAGAACCCGCAATGCGAAAGAACATTCTTGTGCGGGTAAAAAATACCTTCAATCCCTCGCATCCGGGAACTGTTATTGTACGGAACGGGCAACGGGACAACCGTGTTGTTAAGGCCCTGACTTATATCGACAAAGTTGCTGCAATAAATATCAATGGTGCCCAGATGATCGGCAGACCCGGAGTAGCAAAAGCAATTTTCACCATCCTTGCAGATCATGAAGTCAATGTCATGATGATCTCACAGGGATCATCTGAAGCAAATATATCGCTTATTGTAGATGAAGCGCACCTCAATGCTGCCGTACACGCGCTTGCCGATCTGGTGAAGCAGGGGATAGTGCGGGAAGTAACCCACAACCATGATGTATGTGCAGTTGCAGTAGTGGGTGCCGGTATGGCTGGTGCGCCAGGCACCGGAGGCAGGATCTTCACCGCCCTCGGAAAAACCGGGGTTAATGTCATGATGATCTCACAGGGATCGTCAGAAGCGAATATCTCATTCGTGGTAAAACAGCAGGATGGCCCCCGGGCAGTACGGGTGCTTCATGATGAATTCAGGTTATCGGAGGAGTGCGATGAGTAACATCACGTACCGTGAGGCAGGTGTCGATATTGACCTCGAAGCAACTGCAATTAAAGCCCTTATAAAAAACCTGACTTACCGACGGAAAGGCAGTTTTATGATGGCTGGCAGTCTGGGTCATTTTGCCGGACTTATTGATTTCGGGGAGATGGCCCTTGCGCTGACCACCGACGGTGTCGGAACAAAGATGCTGGTTGCCGATAAGATGCAGGACTGGAGTACGGTTGGTATTGACTGTGTTGCGATGAACGTCAACGATCTCTATGTTATGAACATGGAGCCTGTCGCGTTTGTGGACTACATCGCCACGGATAAGCTGTCTGTCGAGAAGATGGCCCAGATTGGCATCGGCTTAAATGAAGGAGCCCGCCAGGCAAATATCGATATCGTGGGAGGTGAGACCGCCTCCCTTCGCGGTCTGGTAAATGGTCTTGACCTTGCAGGCACCTGCCTTGGGATACAGAAGAAGGATAAGATCATCGATGGCAGTACGATACAGCCGGGTGACAAAATCTTAGGCGTCCCTTCTACTGGTGTCCATAGCAATGGGCTTTCCCTTGCCCGTTCAGTCGTGGAAAAATATGCTGATTACGACAAGCGGCTTAAGAACGGCAGGACACTTGGTGAGGAACTCCTCATACCCACCCGGATCTATCATGAAAGTCTGGACGTGGCATCAACCTGCAGAGTTCATGGCATGTGCCATATCACTGGTGGTGGGCTGCTCAATTTCAGGAGGCTCAGCCAATATGGGTTCCGCCTCGACACACCAGTCACGCCACCGGAAATCTTCTCCTGGATCCAGAAAACCGGGGATATCTCAACGATTGAGATGTACCGCACGTTCAACATGGGAATGGGATACGCGTATATTGTACCCCCCGCAAGTGTGACCTGTGTACAGAAGATTGTCAGAGGAGTAAAAGTCGTTGGGGAAATTATCGAGAATCCCGGGGTGTGGTTGCGGGATATCGAAATTACCTGAACTCTTTTAATTACTGGTTTTGTTCCGGTATATAGACACTCTCGTGTGCTTTTTCCGTAATAATGGCACTATTGCCACATCGGTCTTCAAGAATGAGAGTTATCGCTAATGACCCGTCTTTCACGCAGTCAATTTTTTTAAGAAGTGCTCGTGCATTTTCCTGTTCCTCCTTCTCGCCCCAGACCAAAGCTCCCTTTACAATCTGTTCAATACGATCGAGGACTCCCTCAACATTGGACACGAAACCCTGACACGCCGGACCGGGATCTATTCGCACACCCAGCTCGGGAATTTCAAGACTTGCGCTCATACTTCGGACGACACGGATTGCAAGATCTTCAGCTTTGTCTACCTGCACTTCAAACCGTACCGGCTCATTATTTTTGAGGAGCTGGGTGTCGACGTATTTGTATCCGCATGAACCGCAGAGAGCAGAAATGATCAGAATATCAGAAAAATAGGGAATGTTTTCTGTCTGGTAGATATATTCGATTTCTGTATTACAATAAGGACATGGACCCGGAACGACAGTTCGCACCTTTAAGCTCCACCAATCTTGTCACGGGAAATTTTTACTGACATCGGGGTGAGAACGACATACCTCTGATCCCCCAGACCGATGATATCCCCGTTGACGTCCTTTGCCACTTCTTTTAAGTCTTTTAAAACCCGCTCATAGGATATCTTGTCCATTTTGAGCCGTGAAATGTCAACAATTACTATGTTACCACTATAAACTTCATCCTTGACCCGTGGTGTATCCTTGAGATCGGTAATCGTCGCGATCTTCACGAGCAATGCCGGGGCAGAACCTCCCTGCTCTTCGTAGGAAGCGAGATCGAGCTCCATGTAATCGTCATCCGAGCTTGTGGAACTCTTTCCAAGAAGGGTATCAATGATTTTAACCATAAAAAAACTGTATGATGAAACTTATTTAATAGTATCTATTTTGAAACGACCGATAAGGGGTTTTTTGCAATAAAATATTGAGAATCGCCGATTTTACGCACAATCCATCTGAACCTTTTTCTGTCAGATTTCGATGTTCCATATTTCATCGCTGACGTGATGAAAATTTTTGCACATCTTTCCTGAAGTTCTGGCACGCATATCGGGCGCATCAAGGAGCGCAATTCCTATTGCGAGAGGTTTGCCATGCCGCTCGTCAACGATCTGGACGGGGGAAAGCGCTTTAACATCATCGGAAACTGAAACGATGCCTGGCCGCATGACATCTGCGCCATTGACTACATAGGGGATTGCGCCTGCGTCCACAACTATCCTGCGTTCGGGAAAGGGAAACTGGATAGCACCTTTTAACGTAGGGAATACCCAGTCTCCGGTATCCATGAGAAGCAGTTTTTTGTTAACCATAAACAGAGAGACATCCGCATTGGTCTCGATCACCTCAATCATATCCACGTGGAAGAATTGTGCTGAATTTCCGATCTGATCGAAAAGTCTGGCCAGGAGATCCTGTGCCTGGCTTTTTCGGATGGAATGACGTTTTTTTACGATAATTTTTTTCATTGTTATACTTCGTATATTCATATCTCTCGCTTGAAAAAAATTTGCATAGGGAAATCAAGTCGAATCATTCAATAAAATTCCCGAATTTTTGATCCAGAAATTGTATTGAAGACGGAGATCTACGGTATGTTTAAGTAACCGGCTCACCCACATATATTACTCCAGAGCGATGGTAACAGGGTATTATTATGACCAAACGGCCGTTGGATATTTTGGATCAGGTGCTGAACCGGCAGCCCGTTATTGTATCTCTCAAAGGCGGGAGAGAAATTCGTGGCATTCTCCAGGGTTATGATGTTCATATGAACCTCGTGCTTGATAAGGCAGAGGAAGTGGAGAACGGCCAGGTTCAGAAGGTAGGGATGCTCATCGTCCGCGGGGATAATGTTATCTATATATCCCCATCACTCGAACAATAAGGTGAAGTAACATGTCAAAAGGCACACCATCAATGGGAAAGATGAACAAGTTCACTCATATCGCCTGCCGGCGCTGTGGGAAGATCTCGTTTCACGCCCAAAAGAAAGTTTGCTCTGCCTGTGGTTTTGGCAGGAGCACCAAGATGTCCGGCTACAAGTGGCACACAAAGCGACCAAAAATTCCAACCCATTAGAGTCCTATCATGTGCGGTATCGTTGGCATCGTGGATGCTGGCGGTGCATCCATCCAGCTCTATTATTCTTTGTATGCTCTTCAGCACCGGGGCCAGGAGAGTGCTGGTATATCCACTTTTGATGGTTCTAACCTCCATAAATTCAAAGGGCCGGGACTTGTTGCTGATGTTTTCACCCCCGCTATCTTGTGTAATCTGAAGGGCAATGCCGGAATCGGGCATGTCCGGTACCCTACTACCGGAGCGAACCTGCCAGAGAATATCCAGCCACTTAATTTTCAATTCAAGGATCATTTAATCTCCATCGCCCATAATGGTAATCTTGTCAACACCTGCGAGCTCCGGGCAGAATACGAGCAGGCCGGGCAGATCTTTACGACTACTACCGATACGGAAATTATCGCAAAGATTCTGATGGATGAGATTGGCAAATCCGAAACTGTGGAAGACGCGGTCAAGATCTGTATGCAGAAAATCCGTGGGTCATATTCTGTCGTGATGATGATTGACGGGATAATCTATGCGTTCCGTGACCCATTGGGCATCAAGCCATTCTGTATCGGTAAGACGGAAAACGGATACATGGTTGCATCCGAGAGCGTAGCGACTGATGCGCTGAATGCAAAGTTTATCCGGGATATTTTCCCCGGCGAATTGATACAGATCGATTCCGGGGGGATCAAATGTACACGGATAGCGGTTCCCGGGAAACGTGCTCACTGCATCTTCGAATACATTTATTTTGCACGGGCAGACTCGGTAATTGATGGAGTACTTGTGTATGATGTGCGCCGGAAAATCGGGCAGAAACTTCATGAAGAGGATCCCGCCAAAGCCGATTCGGTCTGCTCGGTCCCGGATTCAGGCACTGCATATGCTATAGGGTATGCAGAAGGTTCGAAGATCCCGTTTGTAGAGTCCCTGATGAAGAACCGGTACAGCGGGCGCACGTTTATCATGCCATCCCAAAAGGAGCGGGAGAAAGCTGTGCGGCTCAAGCTCAACCCGATCCCTGCTCATCTTAAGGATAAATCCATAGTTCTCGTAGATGACAGCATCGTGCGAGGCACTACTTCACGGCGAATCATAGAAATGATGCGGGAGGCAGGTGCACGCGAGATCCACATGCGCATTGGCTCTCCTGCGATCAAGGCGCCTTGTTATCTTGGTGTAGATATGCCGACCCGCGAGGAACTCATTGCGAGTAACCGGGAAGAAGAAGAGGTCAGGTACAAGATCACAGCGACCACGCTCCACCATGTTTCTATTGATGCGTTAATTGAAGCGATTGGCAAGGATCGTGAGGATCTCTGCACCGGTTGCCTGACAGGATGTTACCCTCTGGCGATAGAAGGTGAGCAGGTAAAAATGCATCTGGTGGATTTTGTGGATGCGACATACCAGGCCAAGCTGGAATCGTTTGAGATCGAACCATCGTAAGCGTGCCGGATCGGCAATTTAGAAATACCATTTTTTATGTAATTTTAAAATCGGGTATTTTTTTTTAAATTTGACAGAAAAACAAGTAGCGAGGGATGGATTTGAACCATCGATCTACGGGTTATGAGCCCGTCGGGATATCCTGACTACCCTACCTCGCTTCTATAATCAGGGTTATAATATAGTCGGCATGCCCAGATATAGTTTACTCAGTTCTCCTACACTGGGCCCTCTCTGGGAGATTTAATTACTTAATTATCAACAGGGAAGTATGGATGATGAGATTAGCCGAATACGGGAGAAGCGGATACAGGAGCTGAAGGTGAAAATGAAGCACACGGTCAATGCGGATGTACAAAATGTTGATGAAATGCATTTCCAGGAGTTCATCAAGACCCATCCCTTTGTGGTTCTTGATTTCTGGGCAGAATGGTGCGCTCCCTGCCGCAGGGTGGCAGTGGTAATCGAGGAATTGTCAAAGGAATTTTCAGGGAAGGTCACGTTCGGCAAATGTAATACCGAGGACAATCGCCACCTCGCCATGCAATTCAATATAACAGCAATTCCTTCAATCATGCTCTTTTCTCATGGCCAGCTGGTGGACCGGATTATCGGAGCGTATCCAAAAGAAGCTATCCGCGAAAAAATTGTCAGGAAATTTAACCTGAAATAATTTTTATCAAAAACACTCCAGATAACCGATAAAGCCGTATGCGTTTATCTGCGGGCGTTCAGCTTTGCAGCCATAATAAAGTCGTTCAGTGTCAACCCGCCAGCTGGATATGTATAGTATGAAATCTCGATGAATCTCGACTCTCTTAGGCAGATGTCAGGAATATGTCCTTCCTGCGTTGAGAGGGTCATAATCTCGTTAAAAAACTCAACGCATTGGCTGCTGTCGTAGAGCTCAAACATCCTGATCAGGTGACCATTATCGAGCGACCACCCGGGAACTTCACCCATAAGCTCAGACGTCTCCCTCCTCGTTAATGGCGGAGATCCTGCCCGGTAGGTGGTGCATTTTCTCTGTGCGAGCTCCATGGTTAGTTCTCATTCCTCTGAACAAAAAAAGTTTCTCATGAGCAGCTGGCCATATTTTCCAGCTGTGGTTATTTACGCAGATTTATGGATTATTCTGCGGTTGTTGCTGAAGATACCTCCTGAAGTCTGCCGTATTGCCATTGCATGACGATCATAACCATCCCAGAGAAAAATTTGCATCCGTTTTTGTAAATCAACTTCCAATATGATGATCCGTTTGACCCGGAAAGACCATAATGCGTGAGGCACTACGCTCTACAGAAAGACGTGTCATCAGTATTTTCAACCCTGCATGAATCTCTCCAGCAGGTGCTTGCACAGAGACTGGAGTGGACGGAGCTCCGTGAAGTGCAGGAGCAGACGTATCTGGCAGTAGTGACGGGGAGCGATGTGCTCGTTATCGCTCCGACTGCCGGGGGAAAATCCGAGGCAGCACTCATCCCGGTAATGGATGATATCCTTAAAAATGGGAGGAGTGGGGTGACTTGTCTCTACATATCACCTTTAAAAGCGCTTATCAACGATCAGGAAGATCGCTTCAGGACTTTTTGTATACCGACATCGCTGTCAGTGATGAAATGGCATGGTGATGTAGCAAAAGGGGATCGTTTTTGGAAAAATGGAGAACCCCCCCATTTTCTGATGATCACACCTGAGTCACTTGAAGTGCTCCTTCAGGAAAAAAAACTTTCTTCGGATCTCCGGCAGGTCCGGACCATCATTATCGATGAACTCCATGCTTTTGTTGAATCCGAGCGTGGTGTGCATCTTAAGGTGCTGCTTGACCGGATGGACCGTATCACGAAAAGGCAGGTCCAGCGGATTGGACTTTCAGCAACGGCGGGAAATCCAAAGGAAGTTCTGGCATGGCTCTCTGATGAGCGGCACAAAGCGGAACTCGTTACGATCTCCTCTCCTCCCAAAGAGAAACAGTTCCTGTTTATTGTCGAACCTGAAGAAAAAGACCGGGTTAATGCGCTGGCAAGGATCGTGGAGGGAAAAAAAGCCCTCGTTTTTGTTAACAGCAGGAGCGTTGCCGAGAAACTCATGAAGGCGAGCGCCGGCAGGATACGGAATCTTCATATCCATCACTCATCTCTCTCCCCGACAACTAAAAAAACATCAGAAGAAGCTTTTTCTTCCCAGGATGGTGCGTGTATTATCTGCACAAGTACGCTCGAACTCGGTATCGATATCGGTGACCTTGATGTGGTTGTACAGGTTGGCCCGCCGAATTCTGTTTCATCGTTCCTCCAGCGGATGGGGAGGAGTGGTCGGCGTGGAAAATCAGCGTATGTAGCGTGGATGCTCCAGAATCCATGTGAATTGCTGTGCAGTCTTGCGATCATAGAATGTGCAATCAGAAAGGATGTTGAAAATCTTGTGTCCCCCAAAAAACCTTACAATGTTTTACTCCAGCAGATTTTCCTGAATGTCTATAATCATTCACGGGTGAGCCGCAGAAAGCTTACCACTTCTTTACTCTCCCATCCGGTATTCAGAGACCTGGGTCAAACAATTATGGATCAGATTATTACCCATCTCATTGCAGCGTCATATCTGACCACAGATGGTGAGATGCTGATGCTGGGAACTGAGGCCGAGCGGTTGTTTGGGCGTTCGAACTGGAAGGAACTTTATTCAGTGATCAGCGGGAGCGGGGAGTACCGTGCCGTGACACCTGACGGTGAGGTGGTGGGGAAGCTGGATGCACGGTTCGTCAATAGTAAAAATTCAGACGAGATCTCGCTGGGCGGACACAGCTGGTCGATGGTGAAATGCGACGAAGGACACAATATTGTCGTCGTGGTACCAAGCGGATCGGTATCTTCCCGCATCTTCTGGACCGGTACTGGCGAAGGTGGCTTCTCACCCCTGGTATGCCGCATGGTAGGAAAAATATGTGCACGGGGGGGATCAGTTCTCCCCCTCGGTGAGCACGAGCAGGAAGTATTGCGAACGGTTCTTACCCGGATTCCAAAAGGCTCAGGAGGGAACGGGTTGCATGTTGTAGAGCAGAACGGGACGAGAGGGGTTGAAGTCTGCATTTTTACATTTTCAGGAGGCCGATTCAACCGGTTGTTGACATCCCTGCTTCAGGATCAACTCGGCGGCAAGGTACAGCTGCGGTATAACGATTTTATAATCAAAGTAATGCGTGCAGGAAAAGAAGGCATGGGGCAACGCGTCGTCTGTGCATTAGAGGAGATCCAAAGGATGGGAAAGGACGAAATAGGTGCTGTACTTCCGGTACCATCGGCAGAGGGATGGAAATTTGCCCGCGCCCTGCCCTCCGCGCTCCTTTCTGATCTGTCATTGTCCGATCACTATCATGTGGAAGAGTTCATGGACGTCGTAAAGAACGTTCCTGTCACGCTCCTTTCGGAGACGGTTAAGGGCATACAATCAGATGAACAATAAGGAATGATGTGTATAACCTTTCATGATGTCAGATTATATACGGGAGACAGTTGAGATCAGTGTATGAAAAATGGTCTCTTTATTCTCGGCATTATTATTGTCCTGGTTGTTAGCTGTGGATGCACCCAGTCATCAGCACCCGTCCAACCGACTGCTACCATAACTGTGAAGGATCAGACCTCAGTATTACTGACTGTGACAACAACTCAAGTACCACAAACGACGAATTCGGTATCTGACAACACGGTCAGGATCAATAATTTCGCGTTTGATCCTGCAAATATCACCATTAAGGCGGGATCAATAGTCCGATGGGTAAATGGGGACGCAGTACCCCATAGAATCCAGTTTGACGATAAACACTTTTCCCCAATACTTCTCGGGGCCAGCCAGTCAGCAAGCCAAAAATTTGTCGAGCCGGGTGTATACCCCTACATCTCTCTTACGCATCCCGAAATGCATGGAACTGTTATAGTGGAATGATGGCAATTTTTTAGCAAATCACAAATTCTTTTTTTTTAAAACCATTTTTTTATATCAAAGCACTCATTCTTATGAAATTTCCGGGGGTTTGTAATCGGCACGCAACAAAAAACAAACAGATCCTGTGTCCCCAAAACTGAAATTTATCGTTCGATCCATCCGCATTCATTTCCCTTTCAGTCTTGGAATAGAAAAAAAACCCAATTGATTCTTCTCTAAAAAAATGTCTGTGAAAAAAATCAGAATCCGGCGATCCGGAGCATCGCGCCGATCAGAATGCCGAACATGGATGTGGATGCAGATAACATCCCTAATGTAATATAGCCGACGACAGCGCCTACTTTTATCGGCATGTAAGTGCGGTTCAGATGAAGCCTTCGGATAACTCGAAATGATTTTGTATCTGCCGAAATCAGTGGCTTATTTTTCTTTATCCGGATCATGACATTCACCATACCTCGGGGAGGGGACCACCATTCATGTTATTTGAGCAAATGGTCACTAGTATGAATATAATCAGAATAGGTACTATAAATAATTTTATTATTGAAAAAAAATAAAAATCTGCAGAAATCAGGTTTTATGAGAGATTACCCTGAAATTTTGCATATTTTTTGAATCACGAAGCAATCCCCCTTTTGAATTTGTAACTACGCCATTCGGGTATAATTTTTATTTTCATCTTTTAAAAAAAAATATCCGGGTTGAATATACTTGATCGGGAAAAAGGAATATTGGAATAAAAATCTCAGCAAAAATGGAATAAATACGCCGAGGGGGAGATTTGAACTCCCGAGGCGCGAAGCGCCAGTAGCTTTCGAGGCTACCGCCTTCCCGGGCTAGACTACCTCGGCAACCGGTTCTGATATTTTTTCATCAATTGCTCTAATAGTTATCTGATACCTGAAGCGAATGGATCTTTTGGTTGTAGTTGAGAGCCTGATTGAGGATTGCAATTCCTTTCTTCAGAAACGCATATATTTCAAGAAGAGAACTCACAAAAAACTAGTGAACTGGGATAGCATCCTATCCCCTTCACCTCATACGGAATTTTTTAAAATGCCGCCGGAGCACTGCCTGGGCCTGGTGCCTTTGACTGGGTGATCATCATGTCATCAACGCGGATGAGCATAACTGCGGTCTCCGAGGCGCTCTGGATTGATTGTCGTTTCGATCTCAGGGGTTCAAGAACACCTTCGGCAAGCATGTCGATGACGGTGCCTTCATAAACATTCAACCCGGCATTCTTCTTTCCTTTTGAATGCGCATTCTTGAGTTCCACCAGTTTATCGATGGGATTGTATCCGGAGTTCTCTGCAAGCGTGCGGGGAATGGATTCAAACGCTGATGCATATGCTTCAATTGCAAGCTGTACACGTCCACCGACGGTCGAAGCATAATCCCGGATTTTCATCAGGAGCTCGGTTTCGACAGCCCCGCCACCAACCACATACGTGCCATCTTCCATCGCGTCCATAACTACGCGTTTTCCGTCAACTACGGCCCGTTCAAGTTCATCCAGGAGATAATCGCTTGAGCCGCGGAGCAGGATGGTGATTGACTTGGGGTTCTTGCACCCGGAGATTCTGGTGATATTAGCATCAGTATCCTCTTCAACAAGGTCTGCGTATCCGAGATCCTTTCCGGTGAGCGAGTCTGGTTTGTTCACGATAGTTGCGTGGAGCGATCGTGCGGCATATTTCATATCACTTTCCGGTACATCCTCAATGGCAAATATTTCATTCTTGGCCAGGTAGAACTGGACCGGATCCGCGATTCCCTTCTGGCATAGAAGAACATTCGCCCCACTATCAATGATCGCATCAGCAAGTTTCCTGAGGGTGTCCCGTTCCTGTTCGGAAAAAGCATTGATCTGCTCAGCACTCGTGATCTTGATCTTCGCCTTGACCTGGGTTTTTGTTATCTCAAGAGGGGTTGCAACCAAAGCGATTTTTGCTTTTGTAACCTTTTTGGGCATGCCCTCACTGATGCGTTTCTTGTCAATGACAATACCCCGGATCAGCTCGGCATCGTCAATGGACTTTCCTTTCTGCTTCTTGATCATTACGTCGTCTTCATCGACAATGATCTTCCCATTGGTCTTTTCAGCAACAGCCATCACGGCGTCAACAATAATGCCATCGAGCTTGGTCTTCACCGACTCGATCGACTTACCGGTTATCGCAGTGTCCACGATCTTAAAGAGGGTCTTGCGATCGGTCGGTTCAACATGGAGCGAGAGGCTGTTCACGATCTCGAGTGCCTTTTCCATGCCCATCAGATATCCCTGTGCGATCACAGTCGGGTGGATGCCTTGTTCAAGCATTCCTTCAGCCTGTTCCATGAGCGCGCCGACAATAATAACTGCAGTGGTGGTACCGTCGCCGACTTCGTCGTCCTGGGTCTTTGCAACTTCGATCACCATTTTTGCGCCAGGATGTTGCACGGCTATTTCCCCAAGGATCGTCGCGCCGTCGTTTGTGATCACAATATCACCCGTGGAACCGACAAGCATCTTGTCCATTCCCCGTGGACCAAGGGTTGACTTGACGGCACCGGCGATTGCCTTCGCTGCCGCTATGTTCGAGCGCTGGGCTTCTTTCCCGTAATTGCGCTCTACATTTTCTTTTAAAATGATAATTGGTTGTCCAGATTGCATAATGGATCCTCCGATGTTGTAAAAGGTGGAATTGAACTTCTATATAAAACTTCTGTGTTTGGCTCCGGAAAAAGAATTGATCAGTCAATACGGGATATTTTGAAGAGCGAATATACCGGGACTCCGTCGATATCTTTGATGCCCCTTTTATCGAATATTACCCAGATCGCAACGGGTATCGCATTGTGTTTCTTTAAATATTTCACCACTTCCCTCATAGTATTACCCGAAGTTATCGTATCATCAACGATGATACAATGCTCCCCGCCGATTGCAGCAAAATTTCCGCTGATTGATCCCATCGGATGCTCGCTCTGGTTCTGCTTTGCCGGATGATAAATCGCAAGTTTTGCTGCTTCCTGCAACGCAATGACCGTCGCAAGCGGAACCCCTGACAGGGAAATACCGACTATGACTTCCGCAGCCGGTGATGATAAATTCTCATCAGGCTGGTCTCCATAATACCTCTGGAGCAGCATCAACGCGATATCTTCGAGTAAAGGTGCGTGGCTGCTGACAGCTGTCCAGTCGATATGAACATCTTTTGGGGCAGCAGTACCTTTTGTCTGTGTAAGCAGCCATGTCACGGTTTCCATGGAAAGTGACAATTCGTCTGCAATCTGACCCGGACTGTGCCCTTCAGCAAGGAGCATCTTTGCCCGGCTAATCAGATCGTCTAGGGAAGACATGGAAAAAGATTCGCTGGTATCTATTTAAGTTTTCTTTTAATTATTGAGCCACAGATGAGGCATTCCCCGTCATGGTCAGAATATCTGCTACAGCCGCTGCAGCGATATTTCCAATGGATGCGTTTTGCCTTCCGCTGGATGATGGGGGCGGTTTGCACACCAAGAACACCGGCGACATTCTGGATTGCAAAGTCATCGGTATAGAGTACTGCTTCAAGATCGAGGGCCAGGGCAAGAATGTCACGATCCGTATCAGAAATAATATTAATATCCTTGGATCTTTCGGCAGCCTTTAGTACCCGCTCCCTGTTCTTCGCACTCGGAGAAATAATATGCAATCCTTCAGCAGAAAATTTCTCAAATTTCCCCTTCGACCGGATGTCGATCAGCTCATCACAGACCGAAGGCGTTGTATACACCTCGCCGGTAATCGGGCAATCCGAGAAAAAAAAGCCGGAGTCAAGAACGGCTTTCATGAGCAGGATCCCCGGGGAGGAAAAAAATACATCATTTTTTCTGTTTTATTCTGAATCAGGGTCCTTGCTCTTTAATGGCATTGGCAATCTGGCTGGCAGCAGATATTTTACTGCATCCCTGCTCGATAGTATCGCTGCAGATTACATCGCGGATTCCCGCTGCCATAAGCCGGACATATGCCCCCCCGGTAAGTACGCCGTGAACACACACAGCAAACACGTCTTTTGCACCCTGCCGGTAGAGCATGCCGGAAGCGGTGGCAATCGTGCCGCCGGTTGAGATGATATCATCGACGATAACTACCGATCGCGATGCAGCGCATAATTGTTTGGGAGCCATCTGTACCTCCACTCCGCTGAGGCGGTTCTTTTCGAGATTATCAAATTCCCAGCCGCCGGCGGATGCGACGTGTCGGGCAAATACAAGGGCTCCTTCATCAGGTGCAAGAATAAGGGGGTTGTCCAGATGTAAGGTTTTAATGTACGACCCGATATTGTGGGCGAGGGAGATATTCCTTGCAGGCACTCCAAAATACCTGAGTACTTCTGTTTCATGAATATTGACAGTAATAATTTCAGAAACACCTCTGCTGAGCGCCAGTGCGATAGCCCGTGCACTGACCGGCTCTCCCTGCCGGAACCGTTTGTCCTGCCGGGCATATCCCATGTAGGGTATTACGAGCCGGTTTTCTGAGCTGTCACATGCATCGATTATCAGGAGCAACTGGACGAGAGCATCGTTATCCACTACGCTTCCGACAATAATGGTCTCATCATCCAATTCTCCTGTGATAAGGTATTGCTCCCCGTCAGGAAAACGGGAATATTTTACTTCAACAACGGGAGTCTTCAGTGCCCTGGCAAGGCTTGTGCCAAGTATCTGGGATTTTTCAGTGCAGATCACTTTCATGGGATTCTTCCTAAAACCGGGGGATTGGTATTTTTTTCTTCAGGAATTTATTGTACTATATTAGGTATTGTAGTTTTTCGCATTGATTCGAATCAGCCGGATTTTTCCCGCCTGCTGAGCTGGTTGCCCGATGTAATCAGCTGAAAGTACTTAAACTATCATGCAACAATTTATATGAAAACCCCCAAAGGAAAAAGAGGTATATTCCACAATGGAAATTCCAGAACAATCATCACCGCAGCATGAGGAAACACAGCCTCAGAATCAGAACATAATATCAGAGGTTGTATATACTGAAGGCGTGATAGCGACATCCTCCGAAATTATTGTACCTGAGAAACTGGTAGATCAGGTTATCGGTCAGGAGAACGCGGTTGAAGTGGTAAAAAAAGCTGCAATCCAGCGCCGTCATGTTATGATGATAGGGAGTCCTGGTACCGGCAAATCGATGCTGGCCAAAGCAATGGCCGAGCTCCTTCCCAAAGAAGAGTTACAGGATATTCTTGCATACCCGAATTCTGATGATCCCAATAACCCGGTTATCAGAACAGTCAGCGGCGGACGGGGCAAACAGATCGTTGCTGCCCATAAAGCCGAAGCAAAGAAAAAAACCCAGTTCAGGAACACCCTGCTGATGATCCTGTTAATTGGAATAATCGGGTATGCGTTCCTGACCTACCAGTGGCTTATGGGGATCATTGCTGCTGCATTTGTCTTCATGGCGCTGAGATATACTACGCCGCGGGAAGAAGCGATGGTGCCCAAGCTTCTCGTATCCAATGATACCAAAAATATAGCACCCTTTATTGACGGCACCGGTTCTCATGCCGGTGCGTTGCTTGGTGATGTCCGGCATGATCCTTTCCAGAGTGGCGGACTCGAAACCCCGGCGCATGACAGGGTCGAAGTAGGTGCGATTCACCGGGCGCATGGCGGGGTCCTGTTTATTGATGAGATCAACACCCTGACACCCCACTCCCAGCAAAACCTGCTCACGGCACTCCAGGAAGGGGAGTTCCCTATCACCGGCCAGAGTGAACGATCGAGTGGTGCGATGGTCAGGACCGAGCCGGTACCCTGCAGATTTGTGATGGTGGCTGCCGGAAACCTTGATGCCATCCAAGGGATGCACCCGGCTCTCCGTTCACGTATCCGTGGTTACGGGTATGAAGTGTATATGTCTGAGACCATGGAGGACACTCCGGAAAACAGGCAGAAATATATCCGGTTTATTGCGCAGGAAGTGAAGAATGACGGGAAGATTCCACATTTTGACCAGAGCGCTATCGATGAAATAATCCGTGAAGCCCGGAGGCGTTCCAACCGGAAGGGGCACCTGACCCTGAAGTTAAGAGACATGGGCGGCCTTATCCGTGTTGCCGGGGATATCGCACGCCAGGAAGGTGCGGATCTCGCTACAGCTGCACATGTGATTACGGCAAAGTTGACAGCACGATCGATTGAAGACCAGGTATCTGATGAATATATCCGGAGAAGCAGGGAATATGAGCTCACGGTAGTCGAAGGAACCCGCGTCGGGCGGGTAAACGGTCTTGCCGTTATGGGAAGTGATTCCGGTTCCGTACTCCCCATAATGGCGGAAGTTACACCCTCCCAGGGAGCAAGCGGGACGGTGATTGCGACAGGGATGCTCAAAGAGATTGCACAGGAATCGATCAAGAACGTCAGTGCGATATTAAAAAAATTCACCGGAAAAGATGTGAAAAATATAGATATTCATATACAGTTCATCGGAACCTATGGCGGTGTTGAAGGAGATTCAGCATCGGTCAGTGTTGCCACCGCGGTCATCAGTGCCATCGAAGGTATACCTGTCAGGCAGGATGTTGCAATGACGGGGTCGCTCTCCGTTCGCGGCGATGTACTGCCCGTTGGCGGTGTGACCTTTAAGATTGAAGCTGCCGTGAAGGCAGGTATCAAGACCGTTCTTATACCAAGGTCAAATATCAATGATGTCCTGATTGAGGAGCGGTACAAGCCTCTCGTTACGGTCATTCCCGTTGATACAATTAATGACGTACTCAAGCTTGCGCTGGTACCGGAGAACGCTGAAGGATTCCTTACCAAGCTGAAAAATATGGCGTTGAGGTCTACAGCGATAATCGTGGAAACCCCCGCGACTAATAAAACTGTGGCCTGAGTAGAATGCAGGGGATACGATATTATGATGTGCGGCATGTAACTGGGCAGGTCACCCATATTGATATCGATAACGGTGTGGTGGAATCTTCCGGGACATCCTTTTTTAATAAAGCCGTGATAAGGGTCCTCCACAAAGCCGGGTGGGGAGTGCTCCAGATCGATAATTATACCCCCTGTCATGGCAAGAAATTTGATTCCCTTCTCCGGTCGGCGTGCAGGCTGGCCGGGATCACCCAGGGCAATGTTATTCTTGGGGATGTTTCACACGGTATTCTTGATATACCGTCAATGAAAGAAGATCCCCGCGGGGTGGATATTGAAGAGAAATCGGCACTGCTGTCCGGCATCGAACAGGCTGCAGTGCATCCTTCTGTTGTGAACAGGAGAGCAAATTACATCGAAAAAATTGAAAATGTCCATTTCACTGACAGTTCTGAAAATGAATATACCTATGAGATGTGTCGCTCCGGCTTTAACGTGCTGGCGGTTGCTTCAGGGAACGGAAATATCCAGATGGGATATGAGCGTGAACATTCGATTCACGGATTCAACCTCAGGCACCAGCAGGCCCTCGGAAAAAAAGCAGCCGGGATTGCAGTCGCATTACTTGATGCCGGGGCTGCAAAAGGCGGAAAAATGCGAGCCGTCCTTGATCCGGAATTAGCCGGAGTATTTGCACATGAAGCAGTCGGGCATGCAAGTGAAGGTGATCTGGTCCAGGAAGGCAGCTCGGTCCTGAAGGGGAAGACCGGACTGAAGATCGGGAATGAAAACCTGACTATTATTGATGATCCCGGGATCCATGAGTTCGGTTTTGATCCGGTCGATGCTGAAGGCGTAGCAGTTATCAGGACAGAGATAATAAAAAAGGGTGTAATTAACGCATATCTCCACAATCGCGAAACACTTTCTTCGGTGGGCAACGGTGTTGCCGGTCATGCACGGGCGATGCCGGGTGAACCCCCTCTGGTAAGGATGAGCAATACCTTCATTGAGGCCGGGGATGCAACGGAATGCGAAATCTTTGAAGAATGCCGGAATGGAATCTTTCTCAAAGGTTCCCGTGGTGGTCAGGTCGATCCAGGGCGGGGCATATTCCAGTTCAATGCAGAGTATGGCTATCTGATTGAAAACGGGGAGTGTACAAAAATGGTGAAGGATGTTTCGTTATCAGGAGAAATCCTTACAACACTTCACGGAATTGCACTGTGCGGCAATAAACGTACCATGAGTCCGGGATATTGCGGGAAAGGAGGGCAGAGTGTTCCGGTGAGCGATGGGGCACCCCATATCCTCCTGTGCGATGCGGTGGTTGGTGGCAGTGGCGTGGATTGATCAACTCATACGTGAAGCCGAAAAAACGGTCGACGAAGTTGAGGTCTTTTATGTCAAAGGAAGATCGGTCTCTGCCGAACTGAAACAAAAAAAAGTGAACCTTGCAACAACATCGAAGGATTGTGGTCTGGGAATCCGTACCATTCATGATGGAAAAATCGGGTCGTCGAGCACAAACGATCCCGACCAGTGGCGGGTATGCCTGCGTGCGGCAATTGCCAGTGGAAAACTTGCAACCCCGCAGACGTGGGAAGGTCTACCCTTTCCTCTCACCCTTTCCCAGCAACCCCTGTCATATGACGCATCTCTGGAAATCAAACCAGCGGTTGTTATCGATCTGATCGAAAATATGCTGACCGGCGCTGCGGAACACCCGGCTGAGGTGACTTCCGGTTCAGCCTCCATCTCCTCTGCTACCGTGACGCTGGCGAACAATAAGGGAGTCCGATATACCGACCAGCATTCCGGGGTCTCTCTCTCACTGGAAGCAATTCATCATCAGTCTACCGGTTATGAATTCGATCATTCGTCGTTCATGGATATGGTGAATCCGCTCGTTGTCGGGGAGAGGGCGACATTCTTTGCTACAGAATCAGATAACGGGAGAGACATTGCCACCGGTGAATATGATATACTCCTCTCACCTCTTGCGTACGGGGAACTTCTGGGAAATGTTTTTGTCCCTGCGCTGAGTGGGCGGAATGTGCATGCAGGACGATCCCGGCTTGGGCAATCGCTGGGTGGATCTGTAACCGATTCACAGATTACTATGTATGACGATCCCCTGCTGGAAAAAGCGAACGGAAGTGTCCGATGGGATGCTGAGGGGACACCGACACGCCGTGTCGATTTTATCAAAGAAGGAATTCTTGAAACTTTTGCATATGACCTCAAAACCGCGTACCGTTTTGGCAAAAAAAGTACCGGGAATGCAATCCGGGGCGGGTTTGGAGGCCTGCCCTCTATAGGGCATCACAATTTTGTTGTTGACGGAAAACGAAATGAGATTGCTGATGAACGCGTTTTGTATGTCAATAATGTTGTAGGTGCGCATACTGCAAATCCCATGAGCGGTGAATTCTCCGTTGAACTCTCTAATGCATTCTGGATGGAGGGTGGTGAGTATGAGACCCCCATCCGAAGTGCCATGCTTTCGGGAAATGTGTTTGATATGCACCAATGTGTCTCAGGATTGAGTAGAGAATCCCGTGCTCTTGGATCTTTGATCCTGCCTTCGATAAAAATAAATAAGCAGCGTATTATTGGTAAATAGGAAAAAAATGACTGATGTGCTGGTTACCCTGCTTCTTGTCGTGGCAATTATCGCAATTGTGTATTTTCTTGTGAAAAAATTTTCGGTTCTTGTAATAAACGCTATCCTGGGACTGATAGCATTATTCCTCCTGAATTTTCTTCATATCATGCAATGGATGGGCAAACCGGATCTTGGATACAGCATTGCAACGGTAATTATTTGCGCAGTCGGCGGACTACCGGGCATCTGCGTCCTTATATTGCTTGATATTCTTGGAATAACAATCTGAAAAAATATTTTTAACTATTTGGTTCAGAGTAAATTTCGGGGTTTCCCTTCGATATTTCGAGTTTAAATTTCACAGGTGCATGAAGAGATTCTCTTCTTGACTGGTTCCAGAGCAACGTGGACATTTTCCAGCCCGTTTGACCGGACATAGTAAAGTAAAATTCCGCCGGTAAAAGTGTTCGATAAGCCACCGGCAGCAAAAAAACATATTATCTTATGCATTTCAGATGCCAATAACGGAACATTTTTCAAGGCATATCTTTGGATAAACAAGTATATTTTTACCGCCGTTCTCGGGTTTAGATCGCTCTTCAACAAGGGGAAATGGATTGCTACTTCTAGCAATGTTCGAAGAGCTTTTGCATGCGTATTTTCACTGGTAACTTTTATCTGGATTTATTGACGGCCGGCATTATCGCATACTACCTCTGTTAAACCGTACGTATTGCTCTGGTCCTATCTCTTTTCGTACAATTTTTATTTTCACATAAGTAAGTAAAAAAATTGCCTGTAAAAAGGACAACCAAGATATGAGATAGAATTAAATAATGACACATATATTTCGTAGTGAGGTGATTGTGGATGTGTACCGTTGGTGGACCCGTAGATATTGATATTCCCCCGGATCGGGTTCAAGGGAGAGATTACCGCTGCAATGAATGCGGCGAGCGGTTCAAGGGTATTGGTAAAAAACCCATCTGTCCCAGCTGCCAGTCCGATGATGTGGCTCAGGCATGAATTACCCTCTGGATGATGAGTTGCTCCTTATCAGGGGGAAGGAATCTTTTTTAATCGTTGCAAAGGTAAAGAATGGGTTTGGATTGTGCATCGAAACCTCGCATGATGAATACTGTCAGAGGGTCGATGCTGGTGACCTCGTCGTTGTTTCAGCTCCGGAAGGTGGGGCGATCGAACCTGCTCTGATGCTCATGGATCTTGCGAGGACCTTCCACGTGCCATTATTAGTATTGCCGAAAGACCATCCCGGATCGCGACGGATTTCTTATGTTGTATCTGTCGGACCTGAAATTTTTACCAGTTGTTCAATACGAAGAGGGACACACCCGGAACAGCATTTGATATGTTCGAGTGATGAGCTGGCCGGTATCACCCTGAAGAGAAGCAGGTATGGTGTCGAAATATCCTCCCTGCCTGATGGTATAACCCTCCAACATGTAAAATTTGAAATTAAAACCGCTTATTCCTGAATAGTCTATTTTCACCCTAATTCATGGCGAGTAACTATCTTTTGAGCGTAAATAACAATACATATATTGTTTTTTTCCCCAATTATTGTACTGCCGTGAGAGGAGGGTTGGATGAAGACTGAGGTCCTACGAGACATTAAAAAAACTGAAGAGGATTACCAAAAAACAATCACTGCGGCCCAGGAAGAGAAGAAGTATAGGCATTCTCAGGCTGAGCTGGAAGCTGATAATCTGGTTACAAAAGCGCAAAGCAATGCTGAACAATATAAAAAGATGAAACTGGAAGAAGCACGGCACGAGGCGGCATTAAAGCACGCCGAAATCATAAAAAGTGGCAATAAAAAGGCAGCGGCGATCAGGGAAAAAGGTTCAAAGAACCTTTCCAAAGCAGTGCAGCTGCTCGTATTGCGGTTCAAGGAGCAGCTGCATGTTAAAGCCTGAGCAGATGAGCAGGCTGCTGATTGTTGCATCAAAGGATCAGATGACTCCAGTTATTACGGAGCTCTACCGTCATTCCCTGTTTCATATAGAGGACTATATTGAAGCAGGGGCGAAGGGCTATGAGGGCTTTAAGATTGGCACGCCTCTATCAGGAGCAACCGAAGCATCCGGTGATCTTGTCAAGATCCGTGTGATACAGAATGCGTTTTCCATTCGCAGCGATGATTTTGAAGTAAAGCAGCGACTCAAACAGTCAGGACTTCAGGTACTGATTGAACGCGAACTCCCTGCTATCGAGCAAGAGGTTGAAGGACTCACCGTAAAACGTTCGAAACTCGAAACAAACGTAAAAGAGTACGAACAAAAGATTAGCGAGCTCTCACCCTTTATTGGCATTCCCGGTGATCTCGATCTGTATCGCGGATATTCGACACTTGTCGTGTTTGCCGGGTATGTTGAAAAAGAGGTATCGCTTTCTGTACCCCATGAAATATTCTTTACCAAAGGTAAGGGCAGACATTTCATTATTGTAATTGCCCCCGTTGAGCATCGGAATGCGGTAGAAGGAGTGTTGCAGGGGGCAGGATACCAGGCAGTCACGATCCCTGCTGAGTCCGGGGTTCCTCAGGAGCGTATTTCCTTTTATTCATCGCAAATCACAATTATCAAAAAGGAGATTGAGGAGATCAACCAGAAACTGGCGGCGATAAAAGAGAAACATGCCAGCTTCCTGGTTGCATGCGAAGAGATCTTAAAAGTCCAGGTTGAACAAACCGAGGCACCATTGAGGTTTGCAACGACAAATGAGACGTTCGTTGCAGAAGGATGGGTGCCATCGGAGAATGTTGCATCCCTGACCCGGGCGCTTGAGAAAGCGACCAGTGGCAAAATCTTTGTCACCGAGCTTGCTATAGACGAAAATGATATAGTTCCGGTGGAGTACAACAACCCATCATTTGCACGGCCCTCTCAGCTGCTCATAGACACATACTCACGACCAAAATACACTGAACTTGATCCGACAATCATGATCTCCATTGTATTTCCCATCTTTTTTGGTCTTATCCTCGGGGATGTGGGATATGGTGCCCTGTTGCTTGTCCTGTGCCTTGGTTTACGGAAATTCATAAAAGGGGAAGAGGGTCAGCAGCTTCTGATGGTTCTCAGAAATGCGAGTATCTCAAGCATCTTTTTTGGTGTATTGTATTCCGAATTTTTGGGGTTCGCCTGCCCGTGGCCGTATCTTCTACCGTCACGGCATCTCAATATCGGGGGTGAAGGAGGGCATGGTCCCAATATCCCGGGCCTGATGATGGTAGCTGTCTGGATCGGTATTATGCACATCACACTTGGCAGAATTCTGGGGATTATCAATCATGCACAACATGATCATGGGGCTCACCGGATGAAAGCTGTCCTCGCGAATGCCGGCTGGATATTCGTCATGTGGGGCATCCTTATGGTCATCTGGTCGATGATCCCGATGCCTTACATGCCTGATTTTACTACATTACCTGCAGTTGTTGCCGGCGTGAATATTGCAGCAGTTGTTGGTGCTGTGATGCTGGTCGTCGGAATTCTATTCATTGCACGGGATTCCGGGCTTGAACTTGTCGAACTTCCATCGATTTTCAGTCACGTGCTCTCATATGCACGTATTGTAGCTGTGGGACTTTCTTCTGTAGCAATTGCCATGGTGGTGAACTTCATTGCGATTGGCATGCTGATTAGTCCGCAGCTCGAGAACATCACGATTATCGGGGTGCTCTTTATCATCATGGGTATCGCCGTTTTCCTTATTGGGCATGCGTTGAATATGGCGCTTGGTATTCTTGGAGGCGGCTTGCACTCACTCAGGTTGCATTATGTTGAATTCTTCACCAAATTCTATAAAGGTGGAGGCAAGAAGTACAATCCGTTTGGAATGAAGAGACGATTTACGGAGGATTAAAAATGGTAGATGTAAACATGACTTTGGAAATGGTACAGGCATCGCAGGTTGGAATGAAGGCAATCGCTGCAGCTATTGCGGTGTCAGCTACAGGTTTAGCCGCGGCTTTAGCCGAAATGGCGATTGGCTCTGCAGCGGTTGGTGCAACTGCGGAAAACAAAGATGTATTCGGGCTCGTCCTGTTACTTACCGTCATTCCGGAAACTATCGTCATTTTCGGACTTGTTGTGGCATTACTGCTCATATTCTAAGTTCCGGGGAAGACAATGGGACTGGAAGCCGTTGTTGAAGAAATCAGGGAAAAGGGCAAAAAGGAAGCAGAAAAGATACGTGCAGAGGCTAAGCAGGATACAGACAAAATCCTGGCAGTAGCCGGCAAGCGTGCCGGAGAAATTAAGCTCGCAGCAGAGGCAGAATCAGCAAAGCAGACAGCCCATATCATTGATCAGGAAGTGTCTGCAGCAAACCTGCTTGTAAAACGGGAGCTCTTAAACACGCAAAAGGCACTCCTTGATAAGGTCTATGAAAATGTCCTGATGGAGATTGCCGCTCTCCCTGAAAGTTTCCATCGCGAAGCCATTAAAAAACTCCTCTCCGAAGCAAAAAAGGAGATTTCAAAGGGAAAAATATATTGCAACACCCGGGATATGGCAGCAGTCAAAGCTGTTATATCCGAGACTCCCGAATTTGCCGGGTTCAAAGTCGGGTCTCCTGTCGATATCGATGGAGGGATCCTTCTGGAAGGGGAGGGAGGCGAATTGCAGATTGATTACAGTTACCGCACATTCCTTGCTAAAGTGTGGGAATCCGGGTTGAAAGATGCATCTGACATCCTGTTTGGTTAGGGGGGTTTCCCGATGGTTGCAGTGAAAAGTGTCTTTGCACCTTACATCTACGTCTGTACAAGGATGCGGGTGAGAAAAGCAAAACTCATACCACGGGAGGAGTACATGCGGATGCTCAATATGAGCCTTCCGGAGATCACCCGTATTATCCAGGAAACTCAATACAAACAGGAGATCGATGAGCTCAGTTCAGTCTTTGGTGGGATAGACCTTATTGAAGTTGCCCTGAGCTGGAACCTTGCCAAAGAGTACCAGAAGATCCTCGAGATCACTCCGGGGAATTTAAAACAGTTCACCCAGTCATATCTCCGTCGCTGGGATATCCAGAATATTCTTACCATCCTGCGTGGCAAGATGCAGGGTGAGAAGGTGGGGAAGATCAAGGAGATTTTAGTCCCTGCGGGCAGTCTTGACCGTGTCATCCTGGACCGTCTTTTAGCAGAAGACAGTCCCGAAAAGATTATCGAAGTTCTCAAAGGGAACCGGATTTACCCGGCGCTTTCCCGTGAGTACCCGGCCACCAAGGAGAGCGGCTCGTTCTCCCGGATGGAAAACGAGCTGTACAAACAATTCTTCTCAGAGATTATTGCAGAGGCAGAGAGTGGACTCAAAGGAGGAAAACAGTTCCTTGATTTCATCAGGTTTGATATTGACATCCGGAATATCAAGACTCTCTTCCGGCTGCGTGCGGACACATTTGAAGAAGACGCACGCGAGATGTATATTGCCGGGGGCGTTCTTTCAGCTGCGGATTTTGCAAACCTGAATACCATACGCGATCAGGCCGAGTTTATCGAACTGCTCAAAGCAAAGATCCGTAACAGTCTCCTAATTTCACTCCTTGATGAGCTGAAAAGCGAAAAAGCGATTCGTGATGTTGAGAACAGGCTGACCCGTGTACAACTGGAACAGATGGAGCATTTGTCGAAACGCAATCCTTTCTCTATCCATCCTATCCTTGTTTACCTGGAAAAGAAAAAGTACGAAGTGTTCAACCTGCGGGCGCTCGCGAGAGGAAAGGAATCAAAACTATCGTCTGAAAGGATAGCAGAATATCTGGTGGTATAAATGGAGATTGCAGTCATCGGCAACAGTGAATTTATTCTCGGGTTTCGTCTTGCAGGCATTCGGAAAACGTATGCTGCAGAGAACGACGAAAAACGCAATCAATATATCACCAGCGTGCTGCAGGATGGGCAGGTTGGGATTCTCGTCCTCAACAGCAGCGATATGGAAAAAATTCCCCGCAGGCTTCGCGCCACCCTGGAAAATTCCGTCAGGCCGACCGTGATTGCTATTGGTGCTGAGGAAGGGGGATTGACCATGAGAGAGAGAATCAAGAGATCGGTGGGTGTTGATCTGTGGAAGTAAAAACCAAAAAATCAAAAGAGGCAAAACAAGGGGTTCTCAAAAGAATCGCCGGCCCTGTCGTTACGGCAGTCAATCTTGACGCCCACATGTATGATGTGGTGAAGGTCGGCAAAGAAGCGCTGATGGGAGAAG